>VOFB01004464.1_pt1 | contig 224384 bp, 206 predicted proteins | sample 5384141 | NCBI WGS metagenome assembly VOFB01 (sample SAMN12384721, study PRJNA508395) | human gut metagenome | isolation source: healthy gut A | host: Homo sapiens | reverse complement strand
TTTAAGGTCACCAGCTCTTCCAGACTGTCCGCGCGGATGGTCACATCGGCAATCTCCCGGGCGATGGCGGCACCGGAATGGATGGCGATGCCGATATCTGCCGCCGACAAAGCGGGCGAATCGTTGATGCCGTCGCCGATCATCACAACGGTATGTCCCTCGGCTTTGGCGTCGCGGACAAAGGCAGCCTTATCCTCCGGCAGCACCTCCGCAAAGCAGCGGTCTACCCCCACCTGCGCCGCAATGGCGCGGGCGGTGCGGTCGCTGTCGCCGGTCATCATGACGGTCTGAGTGATGCCCAGCTTTTGGAGCTGGCGCAGCACCTGTGCCGCCTCCGGGCGCAGGGGGTCTGCGATGCAGATGACCCCCGCCAGTACCCCGGACGCTGCCAGATACAGGTGGGAATACTGCGGGTCCAGCGCATCGAACTTTGCCTGTTCCCCTGCCGGGATGGTGCAGCCCTCGTCCTCAAAAATGAAGTGGGCGCTGCCAATGACCACCCGCGTGCCGCCTACCCGGCTGGCAATGCCATGGGCCACGATGTACTCCACCTCGGAGTGCATCTCTTCGTGAGAAATTCCCCGCTCCTTGGCAGCACGGACGACGGCGTTTGCCATGGAATGGGGGAAATGCTCTTCCAGACAGGCAGCAAGCTGCAATACCTCCTGCTCCCCGCAGCCGGAGAAAGGCACCACCTGCACCACCTGTGGGGTGGCACGGGTGAGGGTGCCGGTCTTATCGAACACGATGGTGTCCGCCTTTGCCAACGCTTCCAGATACTTGCCGCCCTTTACGGTGATGTGATATTCCCCGCACTCCCGCATGGCAGAGAGCACCGCCAGCGGCATGGAAAGCTTCAGCGCACAGGAGAAGTCCACCATCAGGATGGAGATGGCCCGGGTGACGTTGCGGGTAAAGGCATAGGTAGCCACCGTACCGGCAAGGCACCACGGCACCAGACGGTCGGCCAGCTGCAAAGCCCGGTTTTCGGTGCCAGACTTGAGCTTTTCCGATTCCTCGATCATCGCCACGATCTTATCGTAGCGGTTGGCACCGCCCTCTGCCTTGGCCACAAGAACGCACTCGCCCTCTTCCACCACTGTTCCGGCGTAGACGGTAGCACCGGTGGTCTTGCGCACCGGCATGGACTCGCCGGTCAGGGCAGCTTGGTTCACCATAGCTTCGCCTTCCAGCACCATGCCGTCCAGCGGGATCATGTTGCCAGAGCGCACCACCACTTCGTCCCCGGCGTGGACACGGGTCAGCGGTACCAACACCTCGCCCTGCGGGGTGCGCACCCAGACCTTATCCACGTTCAGCGCCATGCTGCGAGCCAGGTCGTCCAAGCTCTTTTTCCGCGTCCACTCCTCCAGCAGACTGCCCACCGTCAGCAGGAACATCACCGAACCTGCGGTGCTGTAATCCCCCCGCAGGAGGGAGGCGGTGATGCTGAGCGCATCCAGCACCTCTACCTCCAGCTTGCGGTGCAGCAGACAGCGGATGCCTTTCCAGACAAAGGCAATGGAGCGCCACACCGTATATGCCGCCGCGATGGGCGCGGGCAGGAACACCTTGCGGAACACCCGGCCCGCCACAAGGCTGACCATCTTTTCCTGATATTCCTGATTGATTTTCCGGCTATCGTGGGAAGTGACCAGCACCTCTAATCTTCGTTGTCAAAGCGGTAGGCTGCCAGCAGGGCGACGGCATCCTTCCGGCTGCCCCGGTAGGTCAGCACCACATCTCCGGTGCGCTCGTAGACGGTGGCTTTTTGAATGTTGTCCTGCCCGTTCAGGTAGGCTTCCAGCACATCTGCCCGGTGCAGGGTCATGCGCACGGCGCAGACGTGCACCCGCATCCGTCCCTTACCTTCATGTAAGATCGTACATTTCATTGCTTTTCTTACCCCTCTGCGTAAAAAAGAGCCGCCCAAGGGCGGCTCCGCTGCGTTGTATCACTGTGCAGTCTGCTCTGCGGGCTGTTCAGCCGTATCCTCGATGACCTCCTGTGCAGCCTCGGCGGCGCGGCTCTCGTTGATGGCCTTTGCATCGGCAAGGATGTCACCGGCCTCTTCCTGCACCTTGTTCACAGTCTGCATGGTGCAGTCCTTCATCCGCAGCACCGCAGCGGTGGTCTGGGTGTAGACCTTTTTGGCATCCTTGCTGGACAGCACCTTGAAGCCGGCAGAGCCGAACACTACACCACCCAAAAACAGTGCAAGCTTTTTTGTATCAAACATATTTATCCCTCATTTCTATATTTCCTATCTGTGTGCCCGCGCCCGGAGTGGGCGGGCTCTTTATCTTTGTATTGTAGCACGCTTTCGGACTTTTTCAATATTTTTTGATGATGTTAGGATGCATTAACATTGTTAGAAAAGGCTTGCACAATAAAAACAGGGCGCTCCCTCCGGGGAGCGCCCTGTTTGATACATCTGTTATGCAAGGTGGAACAGATCGATCAGCACGACCATGGCAAGGCCATAGTAGACCACAACGGCCACCAGATCGTTGATCGTGGTGATCAGCGGGCCGGAAGCAACAGCCGGGTCGATATGGATCTTGTGGAACAGCATCGGGATCAGCGTGCCCACCAGACTGGAAATGACCATAGACACGATCAGCGACAGCCCGACGCAGCCGGACAGCAAAAAGGCCGAGGTCCAGACGTAGCCCTTGAAAAAGTGAATGTAGCAGCCCAGAAAGCCCAGGGCCATCACAGCCAGAATGGCGCCGTTCAAAAGACCCACGCGGGTCTCCTTCCAGAGCAGATGCAGCTTTTTGGAGGTGGTCAGGTTCTCGTCCACCAGCACGCGGATGGTGACAGCCAGCGACTGGGTGCCCACATTGCCCGCCATATCCAGCACCATGGACTGGAAACAGATGACGATGGGCAGCACCGCCACCACCGATTCAAACGCACCCACCACCGAGGACACCAGCATCCCGAGGAACAGCAGAGCGATCAACCATGGGAGACGCTTTTTCACGCTTTCAAATACGTTTTCGTTCAGATCCTCCTCACTGGTCAAGCCGCCGAGTTTTGCGTAATCGTCGCCCATCTCGTCGTCCACCAGTTCGACGACATCCGCCGAGGTGATGATGCCCAGCAGCTCGCCGGCATCGTTCAGGACAGGCAGAGAGCGCTCGGCGTAGTCTACGATGCGGTCGATGCAGTCGCTGATCTTCTCGTGGTCGGTGACGTAGGGATAGGAGCGTGCGATCAGCTTTTCCAGGCTCTCCTCCGCACGGGCGATGATGAGGTCTTTCAGGTCGATGGCGCCGTAGAAGTGCTCGTTCTCATCCACTACATACAGGGTGGAGATGTTATCGTTCTCGCCTGCCTGCTTCACCAGCTCACTCATGGCCTGCCGGATGGTCATGTCCCTGCGGATGCAGATGTAGTTGGTGGTCATGCAGCTGCCGATCTCGTCCTCGCTATAGGAGAGCAGCATCTTCACATCTTCCACCGAGTCCTTGTCCAGCTTGTTGACGATCTCGTTTTTATCGGTATCGTCAAGATCCTCCAGAGCGTCCACGGCGTCGTCCGAGTCCATGTTGGAAATGACCTTGGCGGCCTCGTGGCTGGGCAGCTCCTTCAGATACGGCTCGGCATCGTCCAGATAGGTAAAGATCTCGGCAACGGTATCCACGCCCAGAATGGAATAGAGCGATTGACGTTCAGCAGGGGTCAGCGCCTCCAACGCATCCGCCAGATCTTTTTCATGGTAATCAGACAGTTTTTCAGCCAGTTCCGCCTTGGGCAGACCGCTGTGAATGATGCTCAGAATTTCCTGTACATAATTCTTCTGCATGGGTAGTTCCTCCTGATTCCGCGAGCTTGACAAATCAAAATCCATCGCTCCGCTTCAAATTTTGCACTTCATCATAGCACATCCGGTATGCGGCGGCAACCCTGCCCGCGTGAATTTTTTGTAAAAATCTCCGCCAAAGCAAAAGGCTCCTTATCCGCAGAGCATGACTTTGGCTGAGAAAACGCCATTCTGATGGGTAAATGTGCTTGCACCGCCGGTCTTTTTCTGCAATATGCTGGACAGACTGGATGCCGATCCCGTTTTCCCTTCGCTTGGAAGAGCGGAACACCCCGCTTTTTTCGTGAACTGCGCCGTCAAATGCGTTTTCCACTTCGACCAGAAGAAGCCGCTCGGCATGGACATACGCGGTGATCTCGATCTTCCGCCGGGCGGGTGCAGTGCGAAGGCTGGCTTCGAATGCGTTTTCCAGAAGATTAGACAGCACCAGACACAGATCGATCTCGTCCACAGGAAGCACCTGTGGTAAGTCGAGTTTGGCACAAAAGGGAACACCCTCACGCTTTGCAAGGGCACAATAATAGCCGACAACACTGTCCGCTGCACGGTTTTCGCAGAAATTCATATCCAGATCCGGGATCCGGGAGACCGTTTTTGCAAGGTAAGCCTTCAGGTTATCCAGATCTCCTGCCTCGGCCAGTGCGGAGATCTGATTCAGCTGGTGGCGCATATCGTGCCGCGCCTGCCGGGCTTCTTCAATGGCGGCTTTCAGGCTTTCATAGCGCTGCTGCTGCATAGAAAGAAACTGATTTTCCTGCTGCAACCTTGCATTCCGGTTAAGGCTGTTTGCCATCAGCAGAAAGATCGCATTGAACATGAACATCAGAAACAAAAGCGCGATGCTCATAACGATGTAGACCTGCAAGACCCGGCCTGTCCGGAGCGTTATCTGGTAGCGCGGGGTTATAAAAAGGTTCAGCAGGATGAACACCAGCGGCAGCACCCAGAACACATACCACGTCTGCGCAAAATTGTCATCCTCCACCATTGCGCGCACTGCGTGGGTGGCGGGATAATAGGCTGCAGCAGCGGTCAGCCAGCAGATCACGTTATAAAAAATGCAGGCGCTAAAACAGAACCACGGCTTGTCCGGCGGCAGCTGCAGCCGGATCGTGATCGCCGTACCAACGGCGCGGGACAAGCTATTCAGGCACGCAAATACCGCGCAGACCGCCAGCGCGATGGTCCCGGATTTCCAGAGAGAGAGCCGCAGCGTTTTGAGATACAGGAAAATTGTCACAATCGTTATGAGCAGCAAGGGGAACGCGGTCGAGAGACCGAAATGATAGCAAAGCAGCCCGCCGCCAAGGCAAAGCCCGAACAGCAGCGGCACCTCCCATACCGCAAGCTTTGCGGAAGACTGCTTCAGATAGGAGCGCACCGGAAAATACGCGAGCAGCAGGCCGGGAAACACAACGGTAAGCTCCAGGATCGGGCGCAGAACATCCTTCAACCCACACGCCCCCTTTGCAGCAGAAATTCCATAAAGGCCTGTCGAGCGGCTTTCAAAAGCTCCTGACTGACATAGACCTGGCTGCCGTCCGTCATACAGAAGGCAGCAGCCTGGAAATCGGCAGCATTCTCCATATTGATGATCGTACCGCGGCCACAGACAAAAAAGCGCGGGTCCTTTTTGAGCGGCTCTGTGAACGCCTTGAAGCTCTGGCGCATGGCAAGCGTTTTGCCGGCAGTGGTGCGGATATTGATGATGTGGGCGAAATGCTCGGCGGATATGATATCACGATAGCGCAAATGGATGTCGCTGCCATCCACCTTCACCGTCAAAACCGGCTCCGGGCGGGGGAGTTTTGCGAGCATTTCATCCAACAGACCGGACAACTCGGCTTCAGAAAAGGGCTTGACCAAATAATGAAATGCCCGTACCTGAAACCCTCGAGTGCATGGTCTGTCGAGGTGGTGGTAAAAACCAGAAGACAGTCTGCGTCTGTTTTCCGAAGTTCCTTTGCCGCGTCCATGCCGCTTAAACCATCCATGTAAATATCCAAGAATGCGGCGGTAAAGCGCTGCGCTTCTTCTGCCGCCAGAAAAGCTTCTCCGCTGTCAAATTCTAAAAGCTCTGCTTCTGTACCGCGCTGGCGCAGCTGCCGTGCCAAGCGCTCCTTCAGCAGCGTGCGCTCCGTACCAAGGTCATCGACGATCGCAAATCTCATGCTGTACCAAGAAGCTATTGCTATAGCTTCCAACCTCCTTTATAAACTCTTTCATCCTGATTATAGCACAGTTGCCCGGTTCTGTCGCAGCAGAAAACGGGATTTCGTGACGGAAACCGGGCTTTCGTGCTAAATGGCTTGAAAAGACTATGCCTGTCCGTATACTGGAAGCAGAAAACGCCAACGACGGCGCAAGAGAAAGGAGGCACGCTGTGTATCGAATCGCCGTGCTGACAAGCAGCAGGGCGCAGGAAGCTTTTTGGGCAGAGCAGATCTTGCAGTTCTGCGCCGAGCATTGTTTATTTCCCGAAATGGACTGTTACCACGATCAGGAAAGCTTTTTTGAAGCTGCGCGCTGCGAGCCGCTGACAAATGCCGTGATCGCCCTGCCGGGGGTGGACGGATTGAATGCAGTAGAGCATCTGCGCGCGCTTTGTCCACAAACACGCGTTATCTGGTGCAGCGATCTGAATTTTTCGCTCCATGCCTTCCGGCTGCGTGCAGACTACTTTCTGCTGGAGCCAGTGACCGAAGCCGCCTTGCGGCAGGGTTTCCGCATCTGGCTGGATCAAAAAAAATCCGGCAGAGCAGCGCTGACCTGACCGCAACGAACACAACAAGGAGAACGACTTATGAAAAAGAGAAAGATCATCCACTCTGCGTTGAGCTTGTCGCTGACCGCAGCATTGTGCCTTTCCATGGCCGCCTGCGGCGGTACGCAGACGCCCGCAGACAGTGCTGCCGCTTCTCAGCCCTCTGCACCGTCCGCCGTGGTGCAGCCCTCTGCTGCGGAGACGACCTCTGCGGCGCTGCCTGTGAAGGCTTGAACCCCAAGCAGGTGGAGGAAAACCCCTACATGGCCAAGAGCGATGCAAACATTCATCACGACGGCTACAACACAGATTCAACGGATGAGATCCTGCCGCTTGCGATCTATCCCGAGATCAACGTTTCCTATGAGACAACGAATGCAAATGCTTCGCCCGCTATCTATTTTGACAGCTACGGCCATGCCGTTGTGCCGCTGCTGGGCGGCATCGCCATCCGCGACCTGAACGCCGAAGAAACAAAAACGCTCGGCTATTTCTCGCCAAAGAAGCATGACGGCGGCGGTTACGTTATCCAGAGCTCCTATACCTTCATGGACGCGTCCAACCGCATCGTCTGCCCCACGAGCAACAACCATGTGCTGATGCTCCGTGCAACAGATGAAAACGGCAATGTGCTGCCCGAATTTGAGAAGGTGCTGGACATTGATATCAAGGCTGCTGCCGAAGCCGCGCTTGGAAAAGAGCTGACGCAGAATCTTTTGTCCGTGGTCTTTGATTATGACGGAAACCTCTGGTTTGCAACGGGCGGCTTCCGCATTTATCCGCAGCGCCAGCAGCAGGGCGTCATCGGCTATATTGCCCGTTCTGCCATTGATGCGATCCTGAATGGCGAGCAGACAGACCTTTCAAAGGCTGTCTTTGTCTACGAGCTGACCCCCGGCGAGGGTGCCGAGAACGGCATCGCCGCCTCCAAGGACGGTGCGGTAATCCTCACCAACCAGAACTGCTATCTTCTGCGTGCAGAAGAAGGCGTAGACGTTGTGTGGTGCACGCCCTATGAGAGTGCGGGTGCAAAGGTGAGCGGCGAAGGCGATAAGACCACCGGCGGCGGTCTTGCATGGGGCGGCGGCTGCTCTCCCACACTGACACCGAACCTTGTGCTGTTCACCGACAATCAGGATATCGTAAACCTTCTTGCGCTCGATATGAAGACCGGCGAGGTCGTGGCAAGCGCCCCGGTGCTGGATGACCTGCCCGAGGGCTATCAGGTAGCCGTTGAGAACTCTGCCATCGTCTATGACGACGGCAATGGCACCGTCAGCACCATCGTCTGCAACTGGTTTGGCGCGGGCAATGCAGGTCTGGCGGACCCCAACAACGACTCCTCCATCCAGAGCTACGCTAATATTTACGACCAGAACTGGCTCATGAAGGGCAACGTTATGATCGCCCCCGGCATCGAGCGCATGGACACCGTAAAGACCGCAAACGGCTACGAGATGAAGAGCATCTGGAGCCGGAACGACCTGAGCGACACTTCCATCCTGAAGCTTTCCACCGCAACGGGCTATATCTACGGCTATGTGCAGGATGTGACCACCGGGATGTGGCAGTACATCATTCTGGATTTTGAAACCGGCGAGACGGTTTTCACGATGGATGTTTCCAACAAGTACGGCTATAACAACATGGCCATTGGAATGTATGCCGGCAACAGCGGCAATGCGCTCTACTGCCCGACAGGCTATCTGGAACTGCTTCGTCTGCAGGACCGGTTTGTTTATCTGCCCGAAATGCCCTACCGCAAGGTCGAGCTTGATCAGGCGGCAAGAAACGTCCTCTCGCAGGAACAGTTTGCGCAGGACGGCGGCGAAGGCACCGTTGCAAGCTGGCGCAACACTGTGACCGTCCGCAACGTACATCCCAACACCACGGTAGCTTTCCGCATGAATAACCTGTCCGGCAGCACCTCTGGTCTGACCCTCTACGCCTATGGCGTGGACGGCAAGCTGGCAAAGGTCGATCCTGCACTGTGGTCGATCACAGACGAGGACGGCAAGGCTGTAACGGAACTTACCGCCGGTACGCTCTATGAGCTGCGCGTGACCGTCGCCGATGGCGGCGCTCTTGACCTGAGCGAGACGGAAAGCCTTTATGACTCGAAAAATTGAAAGCCTTGCCTGAGCCGTAAATTCCGGCACGATCCAAGAACCAATAAACCAAAAAATCCGAACCCTTCTCCTATCGAGAAAAGGTTCGGATTTTCTATTTCAGTGGCAGTCCTCTTGGTAGACATTCCTACACGTTGCCCCGCCTGCGGCGTTGCAGTGCTGTTCAAGTCCTGTTATCCGCCGTTGCAGCCAAAGGGAAATAGTCATGTAAAACAAAAAAGACAGCTTTTGATAGCTGTCTTTTTTGTGGTGCGGATAAGAGGACTTGAACCTCCACCGAGTTGCCCCGATTAGAACCTGAATCTAACGCGTCTGCCAATTCCGCCATATCCGCATATTCTGTTGTGTTCCTGCGCCGTGACGCCGGGAACGATAGTTATTATACCAGATACAGCAGAATTGTCAAGCATTTTTTTGAAAAACTTTTCATCTTTTTGGAAAGGATCATACTTTCGCATTTTTTGCAGACAGCGCGGCTGTTACTGTGCAGGCGTTTTTGCGGTGCCTTGCGTGCGCCGTGCACCGTTTTGGGTTTGACAGGGTTTACACAGCGATGTAGAATAGAGGTACTGTTTTCTTACAATTATATAGAGGAGCGTTTTGCCATGCTGTATTTTGAAAACGACTACTGCGAGGGTGCACACCCCGCCATTCTGCAAAAGCTGACCGAGACCAACTTTGAAAAGGTCTCCGGCTACGGCACCGACCCCTACTGCGCCAGCGCCCGGGAGAAGATCCGCGCCGCCTGCGCCTGCCCGGAGGCCGATGTGCAGTTCATTTCCGGCGGCACCCAGAGCAACGCCATCGTCATCGCGTCCATGCTGCAGCGGTGGCAGGGCGTGGTGGCTGCTGCCACCGGCCATGTAGCCGGGCACGAGGCAGGTGCCATCGAGTACACCGGTCACAAGGTCATCACCCTGCCCCAGCACAACGGCAAGCTGGACGCCGCCGAGCTGCGGGCACTGGTGGCCACCTTCTACGCCGACGACAACCACGACCACATGGTGTTCCCCGGCATGGTGTACATCTCCCACCCCACCGAGTATGGCACCCTGTACACCAAGGCGGAGCTGGAAGCTCTGCACGCTGTGTGTCAGGAGTACAAGATGCCGCTGTTCCTCGATGGTGCACGGCTGGGCTATGGTCTGGCTGCCGAGGGCACGGACGTGACGCTGGCCGACCTTGCCCGGCTGACCGATGTGTTCTACATCGGCGGCACCAAGGTGGGTGCGCTGTGCGGCGAGGCTGTGGTGTTCCCCCACGGCGCACCGGCGCATTTTATGACCATGGTCAAGCAGCAGGGCGCACTGCTGGCAAAGGGGCGGCTGCTGGGCATCCAGTTTGACGTGCTGTTCACCGATGGCCTGTATTTCTCCATCAGCAAAAACGCTATTGCCACCGCCAACCGCCTGAAGGCCGGGTTTGCGGCAAAGGGCTATCGCTTCTTTATGGACTCCCCTACCAACCAGATCTTCCTTGTGCTGGAAAACGCCCAGCTGGCTGCGCTGGAAGGCAAGGCAAAGTTCGGCTTCTGGGAGAAGTTCGACGACACCCACACCGTGGTGCGCATCGCCACCAGCTGGGCTACCCGCATGGACGAGGTGGAAGCGCTGATCGACCTGATGTGATCCTGCGCCCCTTTTGAGGGTATAACGTTTTGAATGCCCTCCGCGTTGCTCTGGGCATTTTTAGCGGAAAAGCATTTATAATTTTGGGACAGCGGAGCGTCTGCGGACGCTCCGCTGTCCCGTTTTCCGGAAAAGGCTCAGAAGCACCTGTCGGCGCTTCTGAGCCTTTTTTATTTTTCTTCTGTATTCCACGGCTGCGGGGTGCTTTCCACCGACTGACCGGGGACGGCAAGGGCGCGCTCCATCAGCAGGGCAAGGTAGGCATCCTGCAAGGCGTCTGCCAGCGGATACACCTCTGCCCCGCCGGCAAGATAGCCCTGCATCCTGTCCAGAAAACAGGCGATGGCGGTTTCGTCCTCGTTCAGCCCTGCCTGCGCGGCGGTTGCTGCCAGCGGGTCGGGCAGCGGGGTCAGTTGACGGCACACCGGCTCCCCGGCGGCATCCAGACAGCGCAGGGTGTCGTCGAACACTTCGCCCCGCTCTCCCTGCACACTGGTGTGGGTGCTGCGCAGATAGGAGTGGTACTGCACGCCGTTAAAATCCAGAAACGCTGTGCCGCCGCCTGCAAATTCCAGCGTGTGCTGCTGCAAGGTCTTTTCCACCAGTGCGCCGTTATGCACCGCGCCCCAGCGGGAATCCGTTTCGATGATCTTTTCCGTCCAGCTGCGTCCGGTCACCCGCACCGGCTGCTGGCCGGCGTTCAGGAACTGCCGCGCCAGACTGACCGCGTGGTAGCCGTGCGCCACCGACAGCCGGGCAAACTGCGGCGTGCCCAGTGCGCCGCTGCGCACTGCTGCCAGCCGTTTTGCCAGCGTGGGGTACAGCCAGTACTGTTCTGCAACCTGCAGCTTTGCGCCCTGCCGGTGCAGCTGCCAGAGGGCGCGCAATGCGTCCTCCTCCAGCGCCGCCGGGGTCTCGCACAGCACGGCAAAGCCCCGGGCAAGCCATTCGGTGCTGACGGCGGCGATGGACGCTTTATTCACTGCCACCACCACGAAATCCGGGTGCAGGGCAATGCACTGCTCCGCCGAGGTGCTTACCGGCACGCCGTACTCCCGGTGCATTTTTTCGGCCTTTTCCTCGGTGCGGCAAAGCATGGCGCACAGCGCGAACCGCTCCGGCAGCGCCTGCGCGATACGCCAGTAAAACAGCGACCGCCAGCCGGAGCCTACTACTACAAACCGCAGCTTAGCCATTTTTCTGTTCCTCCTGAATATGCTTTTGCAGTTCCTGTTCAAACCGGTCTGCGTCCAGCGGCAGGGTAAGCTTCTCCCCAGCCATGCGGACAGGTAAGCCGCATCGGTCAATTCCAGCGCCCGCACGCCCTCCACGCCGGGAGCGGTCAGGGGCGTGCCGTGCAGGATGGCGTCCGCAAAGTTTGCCAGCATCTCCGGGTAAGGCTCTGCCTGCGGCGCGAACTGCTCGGTGGTGGTGGTCTCGGTAAGCTGCTGGCGCTCGGTGCAGTCGGCGGTACGGCGGTAGGTCTCGGTGTCCGGCGTGTAGGTGTGCAGGGTGAGGGTGTCCTTTTCCAGCAGGGCGGTGCCCTTGGTGCCCACGATCTCCAACCGCTCGGTGTAGCTGCCCTCGCCGGTGGAAAGAATAAAGGTTGCCGTGCGCTGCTGCGGGTACTCCATGAGCAGGGTGGCTTCGTCGTCCACCATGAAATCGTTATACTTCCCGTATGGGATCATGGCATAAATACTGGTTGGCATCCCGAACAGCCACTGCCAGATGTCCAGAATGTGCTGGCCCTGATTGAGCGCGCGCCGCCGCCCTCCCCTGCCCAGCTGGAACGCCAGCTGCCGGAGCGGTGGTACATCCATGTGCGGAAGTAGCGGCTGTTTTCCAGCTGCACCCGCTTGATCTCGCCCAATGCCCCATCATCCAGTAATTTTTTTAGCCGCATATACTTTTTGTAGCGGCGCTGATGGAACATCATGGCGAAAACAAGGCCGCTTTTTTCGGCGGCGCGGTTCATTTTCAGCGCCGGTGCCAGCGCGTTTGCGCTGGGCTTGTCGCACAAGACGTGCTTGCCGTGGGCAAACGCCTGCATCACCAGCGCCGGGTGGGTCTTGTGCGGGGTGACTACCAGCACGGCGTCAAACTCTTCTGTGTGGTCGTACAGCGCCTCGGCGCTGGGGCACACCCGCACCGTATCCGGCAGGGTATCCTTTGCCCACTGCTGCGCCCCGGCGCTGCGGCAGACCACGGCGGTCAGGCGCAATGCGCCCGCCTTTCCTTCTGCGATCATCTGGGCATACTTGCGCCCCATGACCCCTGTACCGATAACGGCTGCGCGTACTTCCTGCATGATAGTCCCTCCTGTTTTTCCACAATGCGTTTTGTTATGGGGGAAAACTGCCTTTCACCCCTTCAGGTTTGCTTCAATGGCGGCTTTATCCAGCCCCTCGCCGATGACGATGACTACCTCCTGCCCCTGCGGGATGGGCGCAAGGGTGCAGCCGGCGGCGGTGGCGTTCAGCTCCAGCCAGCCGCCTGCCGGGGCGGGCGCAAAGCCCTTGACCCGCAGCACCTGCCCGCACTCGGGCGCTGCGAACATCCGCTGTGCGGCAGCTTGCAGCTGCTGTGGGGTGAGGTGCAGTTCCAGAAAGCAAAGGGAGGTAAAGGCCGCGTGCTGGTCAAAATGCAGCTTTTCGCAGCTGGCCTGCCGGTAGCCGCAGGCGGCAAGGGCGGCAAGGTCGGCATCGGTCAGGGCAGCCCAGTCCTTGGCAAGGACTTCCCCCGGCGCAAAGCGGCGGGAAGATTTTGCGGCTTCCAGTGCACGCTCCAAGTGGGCAGCGGCGGCAGCGCACTGGGCGGGCGCTGCCAGCTGGGCACGGCTCAGCAGCACGCAGCCCGCGTTCATGGTCTCGGAGGCCAGCAGATACTCTGCCTGCGGCGAAAGCGTTTCCGGCAGAAGGGCGTCCACAATGGCAATGACGCTGCCCAGCTGATACCACCGGTCCAGCGGGTCGTCCCGCAGGATATCGAAAAACTCGTCCACATCAAAGATGCCGCTGGGCTCCACCACTACCCGGTCAAAGCCGCGCATGGCCATGGCGATGAGTTTGGTGCGCATCCGGCGCTGGTGGGTGTCGCAGTCGCAGCCGCCGCTGATGGTCTCCACATCGCAGCCGGGGCCCAGCACCTCCTGCACCAGCATGGCGTCCACGTTCACCGCGCCGAAATCGTTTTCCAGAATGCACACCTTATGCCCCTGCTGTACCAGATACCGCACATAGCGGCGCAGAAAGGTGGTCTTGCCTGCGCCCAAAAAGCCGGTGATGAGATCCACCTGAACCATATCTTTTTACCTCCGTTGCAAAAACCCTCCCAGCGCCGCAGCGCCCGGGAGGGCATATTTCAGTCTTTTTCCGGCGCTGCAACTCCTGGATGATCCCCGCTGCTTCCGGCGCGATTGCTCCCGGCACAATGGCCGGGCGTGCCAGAAAATAGCCCTGCAAAAGGTCTGCGCCCAGCTCGATGACCGTGTGCAGCTCGGCGGCGGTCTCCACGCCCTCGGCAACGATCTTCATGCTGCGGGGGTGGGCGTAAGCCACCACATTGCGCAGGATCTGCTGCTTGTCCGGCGAGGTGTCGATGCCACGGATGATGGTAATATCCACCTTGACGAACCGGGGTGCAAGCTGCAATAGCGTATTCTCGTTGGAATAGCCGCTGCCGTAATCGTCCAGTGCAAACATCCCGGAAAAGCCCGGGGCATTGCGCTTTCTCTCCAGTGCTTCGTAGTCGATTTCTTCCTCTTCGGTGATCTCAATGACCATGCGGCGGCGCAGCTCATGCCAGCGGCTGTCTATATAATCAACATCCGCCTGCGTCAGGCAGGTGCTGGCGATGGAGTTGACAAAGAGCATGGCATCCCCGGACACGCTGCCCGCCCGGCACAGGCTGTCGAAGGTCTCCAGCGCCTTGGTAAAGGTGATGCGCTCGATCTCGTACAGTGCCCCCTGCTCCCGCGCCAGCTTCATGATGGTGGCCGGGGAGCGCAGGGTGGGCAGGTCGGAGCGCATCAGCGCCTCGTAGGCGACCACCCTGCCGCTGCGCGCCGAGAAGATGGGCTGGAAACAGTAGAACACCTGCGCATTGCTGAGCAGCTGCCGGAACTCCCGGCGGGTGCGCTCGGCGTAGGCTTCGCGGTTGTACACCCCGATGTCGAACTCCTCCACCCGGCCCTTCTCCGAATGCTTGACCTGATACATGGCAAAGTCGGCGTATTTTTTCAAGGTCTCCCAGTCCTGCCCGTCGTCCGGGTACCACGCAATACCGCCGGAAAGGCTGATGTGCAAAGCGTTGCCGCTGGGCAGCAGCGCCACGCTCTGCCGCATGGCATTGGTCAGGCAGTCGATCTTTTCCCGCACTGCGTCCCGGCTGCGGTAGCCGTGGAACAGCACAAGGAACTCATCGCCGGAAAGGCGGGCGCACACCGTCCCGGCGGGGGTATTCTCCCGCAGGCACTGACCGGTGCGGCGGATGTACTGGTCGCCCCAGTCGTGGCCGTAGGTATCGTTGATGTGCTTGAGGTTATCCAGATCCATCATCATCAGCGCCGCTACGCCCATGCGCTCCGGCGCGGCGAACAGCTCGGTGCACACCCGGTTGAAGGCTTGCCGGTTGTACAGCCCGGTCAGGATATCGTGATCGCGCTCGTGCTCGATGCGCTTCCGTTCCAGCACAGCGGCGGTCACGTCCTCGGCAAGGCCGATCTTGGCGTGCCCCTCGATGGTGCTGCGCAGCATGATGTACCGCACCCCGTCCGGCTGCTGGATGGTCAGCAGCTCGTCCCCCTCGGCGGTGTGGTCACAGGGATTCTTTTCCCGGATGCCCTTGAGCACCTCCTCGAACCGGCGCACGCTCAGCGGCTTGCCCTGCATCTCGGGCTTACCCAGCAGGGAGAAGAAATTATCGGTCACAAACACGCTGCCGGTGTCGGTGCGCAGCTCGTAGCCGCCGATCTCCACACTGGCCATATCCATGATGCGCAAAAACTTGGTGGAGTTGGTCACCAGCTCCTTGTTCAGCTCGGTAATGGTCTCGGCAAAGCGGTCCACCTCCCGGATGGCGGTGCGGGACAGGCGGGGGAAGGTCTTTTTCTCCTGCGCGTCTATCACCTCGCGGTACAAACGGTTGATGGGTCTGGCCAGCCGTGCCGAGACCAGCAGGCTGCCCAAAACGCTCAGCACCAGCGTGATCACCATGGTGGTCAGCAGCACCTCGCGCACCCGGCTGGAAAAAGCCAGCAGCACCGACTGTTCCATGGTACCCGCCAGAAACCACTTTTCGGCGGCAAAGGGCGCGTTGCGGTTATACACCTGCAGCGGCTCCAGCACCATATAATAGCGCTTATCGTTCAGCTCCACCCAGTTGCCGCCGTTGCCATCGCTGCGGCAGTTCAAAACGCCCAGCGGTGCATCTGCCGTTACCAGATCCTCGCCGGAGGTCACGGTCTTGCGCAGGGAGAGCACGCCGTCCGTCAGCGCATCATCGGTAGTGGTCACGATAAAATAGGTGCCTGCCTTGTCCTCGTCCAGCTCGGTGAAGGGCAGTTTTGTCTGCAGATAGTCCGTGAGCAGTTCCACGCCCACCACGCCGTATACCGTGCCGTCCGGCAGGATCAGCGGCATCGAGTAGGCAATGGCGTGCCGGTCGTCCCCGGCCAGACAGTAGGAGTTGGTGGTCCAGCGGCCATAGCTTTCCGCCGAAAGGCCGGCATCGCTCTTATACGCGGTCTGAAACACCGTGCGCAGGATGCCACCCTTGGTATCTCCCTGATAGGGGAAAGCGGGCTGCCAGCCCTTATCCGTGCCGATGGCCAGCTCTTTTACCACTGTGGCGCTGGCGCGTTCCAGCAAAAGGTCGCTGTTGCGCTCCGAAGGGCGGGCGTCCGGGTCCATATCCCGCAGGTAGATGCCGGGCATTTTTTTGCCCACCTCGCAGGTGTCCAGATCATGGGTGTTCAGGATGAGAAAGATGCCGGTCACCTGCTTTGTGCGCAGGGTGTCCAGAAGCTGCGGGGCAAGCGCTACCAGCAGGGCATCGCTCTGTTCGCTGCCGTTATCCAGCGTGTCCAGCGAGATATCGCCGCTTTTCAGCAGCTGCTGGGTGGTGGCGGTGATCTGCTCGCTCAGCTGCTCCAGATCCTCCGCGTTCCGCAGGATCTCCTGCACATAGCTGGCGCGGTTGCGCACCCGCATGGTAAGCAGGTCCTTGGCGTTTTCTTCCAGCTTTCCGGTCACGTTGACGGCAAGGATGCTGACGACCGCCATCAGCAGTTCCACCGCCATCACCAGCATCATGGTAGCAAAAATATTGTAGAACACGGTTCTTTCCGGTCTGTTTTCCAAGCGCTTCCGCTGGCGCTCTTTCCATGCGTCAAACATCGCCCTGCCTCCTTTCCGTCATTTTCCGGGCGGTCAGCCCTCGTACTGCTGTAACTGTGCAAGGGTGGCCTGATACCACGCCTCAAAATAGTCGTCGGTCAGAAACTCTGCCGTGGCTGCCCCTGCGCTCTGGCCTGCGGCGATGCGTTCCAGCACCGTGTCCCGGTGGTCACCGGCAGATAGCCCGACTCCACCGCGAAAGCGATGTTATTCTGCGGTTCGGTGAACCACTTTAAAAAAGTGACTGCGCCGTTGATCTCGTCCTCGGTGCCGCCGCCGAGACCGCAGCCGCCGCCAGAAAGCTGCGGCGCGAGATCTTGTTCTTCATCCCATACCCTCCCGGAGTATGCAGGCGCATTTTACCCCATACCATACTATTTTATATAATACCACCGTTTCCGGCATAGTGTAAACTCTTTCTTAAAAAATATGGTAAAAAGTGCAGATGACGAATTTTCGTCTTATTTTTTGGCGGTTATGCAAAAAGCACGCGTCCCCTATAAAAAAATGGGATAGCGGAGCGTCCGCAGACGCTCCGCTATCCCGAAGTAAAAATAATTATTCCTCTAAAGATGGCCAAAGCACAAGCGGCGGCCATTTTTGATCGTCCCGCGTTACATCCGTATCCGCTGCGCGGCGGGGCGATGGAGGCCAGCAGCGTCACAAGGCGCTTTTCGTCCATCTGGCCGCAGTAGGTGGTAAAGGTGTAGTAGCACCCCTGCACGCAGAAGGAAAGCACCACCTTGCGCACTACGTCCGTCTCAAAGGTGGGGTCGGTCTGGGCGATGCACTGGCACATGGCCTGTTCCACCCGGTTGATGAACAGCCCCTGCCGGGAGCCGGAGAAGAGCACGCTGATCTCGGCCTGATGCGCGGTGAAGGCGCGGAACATCTCCCGCGCAAGCCACTCGGTGCGCTCGCTCACATCGCTGGCGGTCAGGCGGGGCAGGCTTTCCACCACCACGTGCACCATCTCGTCCTCCATGGCGTTGGCCAGCGCATAGATATCCTGATAATGGGCATAAAATGTGGATTTATTGATGCAGGCGCGGTCGCACAGCTCCTTGACACGGATCTTCTCCACCGGCTTTTCGCGGCGCAGCTCCATAAAGGCCTGCTTGATGGCGCGCTCGGTCTTTTCAATGCGGATATCCAGAAAACCCACCTCTTTTGCATTTTGGTTGATTATCCAACGTTTTTCCAGTTTTGCGGATAGACAAGCCCCGCTGCCCTTTTTATACTGGGTATAAGCGGAGCGGCGTTACTCCTTGCGGTACAAAAGCCCCTGCTGCTCCAAAGCATCGCGGATGCGGGCAAAGGTATCCTTGTCCGGACAGCGCAAAGTGTGCAGGTGCACGCCGCCGGTCATGCGGCTCAAAAGGCTCTCAGGTGCATCCGCTGCCTGACGGATAAAGTTATCCACGTCGTACCGGTTGCACAGGTTCAAGGTGGCGCGGATCTCGCCGTACAGGCTGTTTTCCACTGCCACATCCACCACCGTGCCGCCCTGATCTACCACGGTGTACAGCTCCCGGCGCATTTCGTCCTCGGTGCGGTGCACGCAGGCCAGAATGCCGGTATAGCCCTTCTCCGCCGGGTGCAGCTGATAGCCCCGGGGGGTGGCATCGATCTGCGCCCCACCGGCGCGCAGCAGCGCCACATCCCCTACCACGATCTGCCGCGACACCCCCAGCTCTGCTGCCAGCGTGCTGGCGCTTAAAGGGGCACCGGCACTGTTCAGCCGGGTCAGGATGCGTTCTCTGCGCTGTGCTGCATTCATAGGGGGTCAGGCTTCCTTTCCGTAAAACGACTTTTCTCTCCTTATTGTAGCAAAACGCGGCAAAATGTGCAAGGTTATTCCAATCTCAGCTTTCTGAACAAAGGCTTCCCCCGGAAGGGGGAAACCTATCTCCAAAGGGTAAAGGCTTTTGCGCCGGTCACGCCGCAGGCGTTGCTTTATTCCAATCTCAGCAGGGTGGCGTAATTGGAGGGCAGCTGCACCTTCATGCGGTCCCACTCGGTGGAGACCAGCACCTCCTGTGCGCCCACGGTGTCCGCCAGCAGGTCGGTGACCTTGGCAGCTTCCACCGGCAGCTGGAACTCCAGCTGTGCGGGGGTATCGCCGTTGTTCAGCACCGCCACCACGGCCTTGCCGTCCAGCACCCGGGCAAAGGCGTAGCACTGGGTGGTGAGCTGCAATTCCTTTACCTCGCCGTAGGTCATTTCCGGCAATTCAGCCTTGCATTTCCCCAGCGCTTTGTATACACTGGTAACAGGATTTGTACGTTCTGCATCAGCGTAGTCACTGAGCTCCAGACAGGGGCGCAGCGGCCAGTCGCTGCCCCACTCCTTTTTGCCCTCGATACCGAACTCTGAGCCGTAGTAGATGGACGGGATGCCCCACAGGCTGTACACCAGAATGGCGATATGCCGGATGTGCTCCCGGTTGCGCAGCTTGTTGGGCAGGCGCTCCACGTCGTGGTTATCCGAGAAGAGATACAGCCGGGTGTCGTGGCACAGCCCCTGCAGCCGGCGCATGGTGTGGGCAATTTCAAAATAGTTGTGGTCGTTGTGGCCGCTCCACAGGCCCTTGTGCAGCTCGTAGTTGGTCACCGAGTGCAGCATTTCCGGGTTTGCCCAGCGGCTGTAATCGCCGTGGATGACCTCGCCCATCAGCCAGAACTCCGGCTTTACCTCGTTTGCCAGACGGCGCAGCCCGCGCATGAAGTCGAAATCCAACACATCGGCTGCGTCCAGACGGATGCCGTCGATGTCGAACTGCTCCACCCAGAAGCGGACGGTATCATAATGGTACTGCTGCACCTCCGGGTTGCGCTGGTTCAGCTTGACCAGCAGGTTGTAGCCGCCCCAGTTGCCGTAGGAAAAGCCGTCGTTATACTCGTTGTTGCCCCAGAAGTTCACATCGCAGAACCAGTCCTTATAGCGGGCGTTCTCGCGGTTGGCTTTCAGGTCCTGGAACGCGAAGAAATCGCGGCCCACATGGTTGAACACGCCGTCCACGATGACCCGCTGCCCGCGGGCGTGGCAGGCCGCCACAAAGGCCTTGAACTCCTCGTTGGTGCCAAGGCGGCGGTCCACCAGACGGTAGTCGATGGTATCGTAGCCGTGGGAGCCGCTTTCGAACAGCGGGCCGATGTAGATGGCTGTACAGCCCAGCTTTGCCGCGTGGGCTGCCCATGCTTCCAGCTTTGCAAAAGCGCCCGGGGTGGGCTGGCCGTCATTTTCGTGCGCACAGCCGCACAGCCCCAGCGGATAGATGTGATAAAATACTGCTTCGTCATACCAAGCCATGATCATTCGCTCCCATTCTATTGCTCTAAAAAGTTGCACCGCCCGCAAGGCGGTAGCAACAGTATACCACACCCCTCTGGCAAATATGTGTATTTTTGCCGATTTTTGTCAAGATTCGCTAAGATTATCGGCCACTGTGCCAGTAAAAAAGCGTTTTTCTTGGATAGTTTGCCCAAACAGCCTTGTATCAACCGGCGCACACCGCCGGTCAACATAGAGAAGTAAGGAGATCTTTGCATGAATTACCCTGTGATCCCCCGCACGTTTTTCAGTGGCGACTGCTTCGATGCCTACCGCATTCTGGGTGCGCATCCCTGCACGGCCCCGGACGGTGCCGAGGGCTGGCGGTTTGCGGTCTGGGCCCCCGGTGCCACCGCCGTGGAGGTGTGCGGCGGCTTTGACGGCTGGGAGCGCGGCGTGCCCATGGAAAAAGCCGATACCGGCGTGTGGAGCGCTTTTATCCCCGGCCTTGCGGAGGGCGAGCTGTACAAATACCGCGTGCACGGCGCGGACGGCAGCACCGTGATGCGCAGCGACCCCTACGCCTTTTCCACCGAGCTGCGCCCCGGCACGGCCAGCCGTCTGGCAAAGCTGGATTTTGCCTTTGACGACCATGCCTGGATGGAGCGGCGCGACAAGTGCCGCAACCGCCCGCTGAACATCTACGAGCTGCACGCCGGGAGCTGGAAGCACAAACCAGGCAGCACCCAGCCCGACGGCTCGGACGGCTGGTACAACTACGAGGAGCTGGCGCGGGAGCTGGTCCCGTGGCTGCTGGAGCACCACTTTACCCATGTGGAGCTGCTGCCGCTGGCCGAGCATCCCTTTGACGGCAGCTGGGGCTACCAGACCACCGGGTATTTCTCGGTGACCAGCCGCTACGGCACCCCCGCCCAGTTCGCTGCCTTCGTCAACGCCTGCCACCGCATGGGCATCGGCGTCATCATGGACTTTGTGCCGGTGCACTTTGCCGCCAACGCCGACGCACTGGCCAAGTTCGACGGCACCCACCTGTACGAGTACGACAGCGACGTGGGACAGAGCGAGTGGGGCACCTGCAACTTCAACTACTACCGCCGGGAGGTGTGCAGCTTCCTGAGCAGCGCCGCCGGACTGTGGATGGACGTGTACCACTGCGACGGCATCCGCATGGACGCCATCTCCCGGGCGCTGTACTGGCAGGGCGACCCCAACCGCGGCGTGAATCAGGGTGCAGTGAACTTCCTGCGCAGCCTGAACCACGGGCTGAACAAGCGCTGGCCCACCGGCATCTACATGGCCGAGGACTCCACCAATTTCCTCAAGGTCACCGCCCCCACCCGCTACGAGGGCGTGGGCTTCGACTACAAGTGGGATATGGGCTGGATGCACGACACGCTGGACTATTTCGCTACCCCCTTCGGAGAGCGGCCGAACGCCTACGGTAAGCTGCTGTTCAGCATGCATTACTTCTACAACGAACTGTATCTGCTGGCCCTGAGCCACGACGAGGTGGTGCACGGCAAAAAGACCATCATCGATAAGCTGTGGGGCAGCTACGCGGAAAAATGCGCCCAGCTGCGCACCCTGTATTTTTATATGTACACCCATCCCGGCAAAAAGCTGAACTTTATGGGCAACGAGCTGGCACACTTCCGGGAGTGGGACGAAAAGCGGGAGCTGGACTGGAACCTGCTGGAATACCCTTTCCACGATGCGTTCCAGAAGTACTTTGCCGCTCTGAGCCGCACCTACGCCTCCGAGCCCGCCCTGTATGACGGCGAGTACAACCCGGACTGCTTTGAGTGGGTGGCCAACGAAAGCTGCGCCGAGGGCGTGTACGCCTGGCTGCGCAAGGGGCGCGGGCAGAACCTGCTCTGCGTGATGAACACCCAGGACCACGCCCACAAAAAGCTCCCGCTGTACCTCAAGTTCCCCTGCAGCGCAGAGCTGGTGCTGGACACCGAGGCCGGTGCATGGGGCGGCGTGCACAAGGCGCACCGCAAGCAGAGCTTCCACACCACCGACGGCGGTGTGTTCGGCCGGGACTATACCCTGACGCTGGACCTGCCCGCCATGGGCAGCTATCTGCTGCGGCTGTCCCCGGAAGCCCCCAACCCGGACGCCGCCCGCCTGAGCGCCAACAGGGCGCTGGCGCAAAAGCGCAAGGCGGCAAAGGCTGCTAAGGCCGCCGCGGAAGTTTCCGATAAGTAATATTTACGCAAAAATGTCCCGTCTGCTTTGAAAGCGGCGGGACATTCTGCATTTTTCACCGCCGGGGTGCTGGACAGTGCCCGGGGGAGTTGTTATACTGTAAGGTGTGAAATTTTGCAAGGAGGGTCCTATTCCATGTCCGAACCCATTACGAAGCCCCGCGTTTCCGCTGCGGCGAAAATCGTGCTGGTGCTGGCGGCAGCAGCGGTGCTGCTGGCCGTTTTTGCGCTGGCTGCGCCCGGCAGCAAGTTCTTTTTCCCGCTGGTGAGCCTGTGGTGCAACCTTGCCCTGTTTGCCTGTGTGCTGCTGGTGCTGCGGGTGGCGGGAATCAAATTTGACCTCTTCCACAAAGCGGTGCTCGTCGGCCTGTGGGCGGCGGCGCTGGTCTACTTTTTCTGGGCGCTTGGCCGCCGCAGCTTTGTGTATATCTGGGATTACGTCAACTATATCAACAAGCAGTACTGGGCCGAAGCTGCCTTTCTGCAAGGCCCGGCGGCGGGCTTCCAGTTCATCTTCGGCTCCTTTGCCGAGGACTACACCAACTTCATCACCCTGTTTCTGGAGTTTCCCTTCTGCCTGAGCGACCGCACCGGCGACAGCTTTGCCTTCTGTCAGGTGTTCAGCGTCCTGCCCATGCTGCTGGTGCTGCTGGCAGGGCTTACCATCAAGGTGGGGCAGATGCTGCGGGTGAAAAACCGCTTCTGGTACTTCCTCATCGGCATGACATGGATGGTCACCTACCCGTGGCTGCGCATGAGCGCCATGCTCAGCCAGCCGGACTGGTTCGGCCTCATCTTCGGCTTCAGCATTCTGCTGCTCACGCTGGACTTCCGGTTTGAAAAGCTGGAGCCGGTGCGCTTTTGCCTTTTGTTTGCCGCCACGGCAGCCATCATCCTTTCCCGCCGGTGGTACTTATATTTTGTGGTGGGCTACTACTTTGCCTACGCGGTGCTGGTGCTGGTAAGCAGCGCGCGCATTGCCCGCGCCGGGCAGAAAAAAAAGCAGGCGCTTTTGCAGGTGCGCAACCTGATCCTGTTCGGCCTGATGTCCATGGTGGCCATGCTGGTGCTGCTGTGGCCGATGGTCAGCCGCATCCTCGCTTACAGCTACGCCGAGCGCTATTCCTACTATAACGGCGGCGGCTTTGTGGCCGAGATCAGCCTGCAGTTCTGGCGCATGGGCCTGATGAACCTGGTGCTTATGGGCATGGGCCTGTGGTTCTGCCTGAAAGTGCACAAAATGCCCGCCCTGCCCTGCCTTGCCGGGCTGGAGATCCTGCTGAGCATGCTGCTGTTCACCCGCATCCAGAACACCGGCTCCCACCAGATGCTGCTGTTCCTCCCGGGGTGGTTTCTCCTGTTTTTGCTGGGCGCAGCGGCGCTGGCCGAGGGCATCAGCCGCTTCCGGGCGGCAAAGGTCGTGTTCTGGGTGTTCACCCTCGTGTTTGCCACCTCGGTGCGCTGCTCTCCCCTGACCACCGTTGCCCTGCCGGGCTTTCTGGTGGATCACTTCCCGCTGGCAGCCACCGAGGAGTTCGTCCGGCTGGACAAGCTGATCTATGACCGCAAGGATCTGCCGCAGATCAAGGCCATTGCCAACTGGATCGACACCCACTGCGCCGAGGGCGAGATCAGTTACATGATCCCCCACGACACGCTGTATTGCCCGGACCACTTCAAGAACTGCCAGCTGCCCGCAACCCCCATCAACGACAAGCTGGCCTTTGGCTTCTCGGTGCCGGGCACCCACAACTTCCCCATGCAGTTCTTTGAGGCAAAATATGTCCTTACCGCCGACCCCTTCCCCCAGACCTTTGTGGGCAACGGCGAGATGTCCCACAAGCTGAACGAGAGGTTCCTTGCGGTGCGGGACGAGTACTTTGCGCTGGAGGCCACCTTTGATATGGGCAACGGCACCACCTTTACCATCTGGCGGCGCACCGTAGCCCCCACCCGCGCCGAGGTGGAGTACTACCTGAGCGCCTTTAAAGAAGAAGATGCCCAGTACCCGGAGATGTTCTCCCAGATCGCAGAAAGCTGGCTGGCCGCCCGCGGGCTGTAACGCCGCTTTTGTAAAAAGGAGTGTTCGACTATGGAACAAACTGCAAACACCATGCCCGCTGCCACTTTAGGGCAGTACAAGGGGCTTGCCTTCACCCGCCGGGTGCGCCCGGTATCGGATAAGGCCGTAGAGGCGGATATCGGCAATCTGGCGCGGGTCCACGCGCCCTTTGTGCCCACTGATGCGCCCGCCGCCCGCGGGATGCGGGTCACGCTGGATTTCGAGGGCTTTCTGGAGGGTGCGCCCATCCCGGACAGCCGGATGGAAGCCGTGACCGTGGTGCTGGGCACCGGGCAGCTGATGCCCGCCGCAGAAGAAGCCGTGTACGGCCACTGCGCGGGCGAGACTTTCCGGTTCGACTTCACCTACCCCGCCGAGTTCCGGGTACCGGAGCTTTCCGGCAGGACCGCGCAGTTTGAGATCTGCCTGCACACAGTGGAGCGCAAGCAGGTGCCCCCGGTGGACGATGCCCTTGCAAAATCGCTGGGCTATGCGGACTTGGAGGCCCTGCGGGAGAGCCTGCGGGAGAAAAAGCGCCTTTCCCACGAAGCCAACGCCGACCGCATTGCCGGGGCGGCGCTGCTGGATATGGCGGGGGCGAACCTGACCGTGGAGCTGCCCGCAGAGCTGCTGGCGCAGAACGCCGAATACCAGATGACCCAGCTGCGCCAGCGGCTGCGCAAGAGCCGGATGACCATGGAGCTCTACTGCAAGAGCGCCGGGCTGACCCCGGAGCAGGTGCGGGAGGGCTACCGCAAGGAAGCCGAGCGCCAGCTGCGGGCAATGCTGGCAGTGCGCGCCATTGCCGAAGCCGAACAGATCACCGTGACCCAGCAGGAGGTGGACGCCGAGATCGCCCGCCTTTCCAAGCTGCACGACACCCCGGAGGAAGAGATCCGCAAGGTGCTCAGCCGGGACGCCATCGCCGCCGCCGTGACCAACCAGAAGGTGCAGCGTTTCCTGCTCGACCACGCCGCCCTTACCTCTGTTGTGGAAAAGGAGTAAGACCATGGGCTTTTTTACCAGAACTGCAATGGATGCCCTGATGAAGACCAGCCATCCCGAGATCAACCGCCGCCAGTGCTGGAATTTGCACCCCCACCGCAAGCCCTGCACGACCTGCAAGGATATCTGCCCCTATGGCGAACAGATCTTTACCCGTCCGAACCTCGTCAAGGACTGGGACCCCTGCACCGACTGCGGACTGTGCGTTTCCGCCTGCCGCAGCGGCTGCATTGCGCCTTCGCCCGAGCAGGTGCAGCGGGATACCGCCGCAGCGGACACCGACAACGATACCATCTGGATCGGCTGTGAGAAGTCCAGCCGCAAGAACACCGTGGTGCGCAGCTGCATCTGTGCCCTCTCGTGGGAGGCGCTGGCGTATCTGGCGCTGAACAAAAAGATCGTGCTGGACCTGACCCCCTGCGGGCAGTGCGAGAACGACCTGTGCGCCGAGCAGCTGCGCCGCGAACTGACCCGCCTTGTGGACTTTTTCGGTCAGCCGATGTTTGAAGCGCGGTTCTCGCTGGCATACGAGGAAAAGGAGTACCCCTACCATGTGCAGGAGCTCACCCGCCGCGAGATGTTCGAGCAGGTGGGCCACGGCTCCAAGAGCGGCACCAAACAGCTGCTGCGCATGCTGCCCGGCCTGCGCAGCGACGAGGACGGCGGGGTGGACTTCCGCCTGCTGCTGCACCAGCGCACCAAGCAGCTGAAGGCCGCCATGGAAACGCCCCTGCAGTACGGCTACTATATGCCCAAGTTCACCGACAACTGCTTTGGCTGCGGCCGGTGCGAGAAAGCCTGCCGCGCCAACGCCCTGAAGTTTGAGGAGATGCCCAATGGCCAGACCCGCATGGTGCTTACCCCGTGGAAGTGCAGCGAGTGCGGCGTGTGCATGAACGTATGCTCCAACAAGGGCTTTGACGGCATGAAGCTGTACCAGCTGACCACCCTTGGCCCCGTGGTGCTGTACAAGTGCACCAAGACCCTGTGCAAGCACTGCGGCAAGCCCATTGCCCCGGACAGCGCCGAGGGTCTGTGCTCGGTGTGCCGCATCAAGGCGCGCACCCTGAAACGGCAGGAGGAGGCGCGTCAGCGCGCCGAGCAGCTGAAGGCCGAGCGCGCCGCCAAGGCCGCCGAGGAGGCCGCCAAGGCAGCGGAAAACGCTGCGGAGACCACAGCGGAAGCCGCCCCGACCGTGGAGACTGCCGCAGCCCAGACCGTGGAGACCGCTGCCGCCCTGCCGGAGACCATCCCCGCCGGGCAGAGCGCTGCCCCGGCAAACGTGACGGCACCCGCGCCCGCAGCGCCGCGCTCCGAATGATGATAAAGAAAGGTCTGATCCTATGATGGAAGATGGCAAGGAGCCGGTCTACGCCTCCAAGGCAAAGCCATGGCTGAAATATTATGACGAAAAGTACATCCACCAATCCGTGCCGGAGTGCTCGGCCTTTGCGCTGGTCTGCCGCAACAACGAGCGGCACCTGGGCGACACCGCGCTGGAATACTACGGCCGCAAGTTCAGCTACGCCGACCTGATCGTGCAGATAAAAAAGACCGCCGCCGCCCTGCAGGCGCTGGGGGTGAAAAAGGGCGATATCATCACGGTGGTCAGCGTGATGACCCCGGAGGTGGTCTACACCTTCTACGCCGCCGACCTGCTGGGCGCTACCCTGAATCTGGTAGACCCCCGGTACAGCGCCGAGGGCATCCGGGAGTACATCGAGGAGGTGGAGTCCCGCCTGCTGATCTGCCTGAACGTGGTGTACCCCCGCTGCCATCAGGCCGCAAAGCGCACCAGCGTGGAGCGGGTGGTGGTGCTCAGCCCCGCCGACAGCCTGCCGCTGGCCAAAGCCGTGGGCTACAAGCTGACAGAGCCGGATAAAAACCGCTACGCCTCCAACGTGCTGCGCTGGAAGGACTTTATCGCCGCCGGCAAGGGGCACAGCCCCGCCGCCGTGCCCTACGACCCCCAGCACACCTGCGTGGTGGTGCACACCGGCGGCACTACCGGCTCGCCCAAGGGCGTTATGCTGACCGACTACTGCTTCAACGCCCTTGCACAGGAGTTTGCCGCCCAGAGCCGTCTGTTCCACCGCGGGCAGAAGCTGCTGAACGTCATGCCCCCCTTCATCGCCTACGGTTACAGCTGCGGCATCCACATGCCGCTGGTCATGGGGCTGCATATCATCATCATCCCCAATCTGGACCCGGAAAAGCTGGGCGCACTGGTGTGGAAGTACAAGCCCGAACACATGTTCGGCGTGCCCACCCACTACCAGCAGCTTGCCGCCGACCCGCTGCTGAAAAACAAAGACCTCTCCTTCATCCGCAACTACGCCGCCGGAGGCGATTCCCTCTCGCTGGGCGCGGAACAGACGGTGAACCAGTTCCTCAAAGCCCACGGGGTGGAGTTCCCGCTGGCAAAGGGCTACGGCATGACCGAGGTATCCTCGGCAGCCACCATTGCCGCCGGCAACGTGACAAAGCCCGGCAGCGTGGGCATCCCCATGGTCAACACGGTGGTCTCCATCTTCGAGCCGGGCACCGAGACCGAGCTGCCCATCGGTCAGCGCGGCGAGATCTGCATCTGCACCCCCACCGCCATGAAGGGCTACTACAACAAGCCCGAGGAAACCGCCTATCTGCTGCGCCGCCACGCGGACGGCCAGCTGTGGGCGCACACCGGCGATATCGGCTACATGGACGAGGACGGCTTTGTGTATCTGGATTCCCGCATCAAGCGGATGATCATCCGCCACGACGGCTTCAAGGTGTTCCCGTCCATGATCGAGAACGTCGTCAGCCGCCACCCCGCTGTGCATCAGTGCTGTGGTGGGCTGCGCAGACAAAGACCACACCCAGGGACGTCTGCCCTTCGTCTTTGTGGTGCTGGAGCCTGCCGCCACCGGCAAAAAGCGCCAGATCCTGCGGGAGCTGCGCCAGCTGTGCCTTGAGGAGCTGCCGGAGTATGTGCAGCCCGCCGCCTCGGCCTATAAGATCATCCCCGAAATGCCCCTGACCCCCGCCGGTAAGGCCGACTACCGTAAGCTGGAAGAAGAGGTAGGGTAAACCCGTCTGCCTTTAAGAAAGAAGGAATCATCCATGAAACATCCCCGTTTTACCGCATGGCTGTGCAGCGCCGCTGCGCTGGTGCTGCTGGCTGTGCCTGCCTTTGCCCAGCAGCCCGACGCCCTGCCGCCGGAGCAAGCCGCCCCCGCCGCGCAGGAGCAGCCCGCCGAGGCAGCTGCCCCGGACGCGGAAGCCCCACTGAGGAAGCTGCTCAGCCCGCTGAGGAAGCCCCTGCCGGGGAGACCGCCGATCCTCAGCGCACCTATGTGGCGCTGGGCGACAGCATCGTTTCCGGCGTGGGTCTGCCGGATTTCAAGTACACCGAAGCCGCCATCGGCATAGACGCGGCCCCAAACTTCGAGGGCTACCCGGAGCAGTGCTATGTTTCGCTGGTGGGCAAAGGCCTTGGGCTGGACCGCCAGCACGCCATCAACCTTGGCCTGCCCGGGCTGACCACCGGCGACCTTGCGGATATGCTTTGCACACCGGCGCAATGCCCCAGATGAACCAGCAGGCGGGCACCTACTACGTCTACCCCCAGATGCTGGACTACCTCAAGCGCGCGGACGTCATCAGCGTGCAGATCGGCTCCAACGATGCGCTGGTGCCCGCCCTTGTGGCGCTGGGCAACGCCACCAACTGGAAGAGCGAGCAGCTGGTAGCCACCATGGTCAGCGGCGTACTGCGCGAGCCCAGCTTTGAGAACCTGCAGCGGCTGAACAGCGACCTTTCCCGCCTGCGGCTGACCCGCGAGGAGCGCAAAGCCACCACCCAGCTGCTGCTGGGCGGCGGCACAGACGCCATCTGCGAGCAGGCGTATCAGGAAGCCGCCGTGCATATGCCGCAGGTGGTAGCGGAGCTGCGGGCGCTGAACCCGGACGCGCAGATCATCCTTTTGGGCTACACCAACCCTGTGCCCCTGCTGCCGGAGTGGACACAGCTGTTCCGGCGGCTGAATGCCCTTAGCAAGAGCCTTGCCGCCCAGAACGAGAATGTGACCTATGTGCCCATCCCCTTTGCCATGACCGCCACCGATGCCCACCCCACCGTGAGCGGGCATAAGTACATCGCCAACCGCATCCTGCGGGCGATCAAAAAATAACCACAACGCACCATGCCGGGCAGCCTGCAAGCTGTCCGGCATTTGCTGTCTCCCCCAAAAATCGCACGTTTTCGGTGGATTATGCGGGGGGAAATACTTCGCCAGTTTTTGGCAGAGTTTTCCCGCGCGGCGGGCGCTGCCATGCGCTGCTGCGTTTGTTTTTGTTTTGCAGCGGCTGTGCTTGCATTTACAGCATGTATATCCAGCGTGCAATAATACCCTCTGGCCCTCAAAAAGTACACACTGGTTTTTCCGCGTCCATCGCCTTAGGATAAGGATAGATACTTTATGTCCAAAGGAGGTTTTTTACATGGACGCAAACAAGTACCGTACCGCCTACGACAAGGCGCAGGCCGTCCAGCACGAGGTGTGGACGGAGCTGTGCCAGCATCTGGAGCACGCGCCGGACGCCCAATTGCTCAGCGATTACACCGCCACGCTGGTGTATACGCTGGACAAAGACCGCCGCGAGGAAGCCCTGCGGCTGCTGCGGGGGCAGCTGTACAGCCGTCAGCTGCGGGACACCGGCCGGGTGGAGAGCTGGTTCACCGACTGCGGGGCGCGCATGGGGCAGGATATCGAGGGCTTTGTGGCAAACGCCCGCCAGCAGTATGTGCAGGCAGGCCTTGCCGAGGAGCAGCGCGCCGAAGCCGAAGCCAAACAAAAGGCCGGGCGCGGGCGGTTCCGCATCCGTCCCGCCAGCGCCTTTGCGCCGGAGCGCGCCGCCTATCTGGTACAGCCCTACCTGCCCCGGGGCATGGTAAGCATTCTGGGCGGCGTGTCCGCTGCGGGCAAGACCAGCCTTGCGCTGGACGTGTGCGCCCGGCTTACCCGGGGCGCAGCTTTTGCGCCGGACACCCCGCCGCAGCCCCCCGCCACCGTGCTCTACCTTACCGCCGAGAACGACCCCAACAAGGTGCTGCGTCCCCGCGCCGAGGCCATGGGGGCAGACCTTGACCGGCTGTATTTTCAGGACGGTGCCAGTTACAGCATGGGCGACGAGGAGCTTGCCGCCCTGTGCCGGGTGTACCGCCCGGCGCTGCTGGTGTTCGACCCCATCCAGAGCTATCTGGGGCAGGGGGTGCAGATGAACCGCGCCGAGCAGGTGCGCCCCTTGCTGGACCATCTGGGTGCCCTTGCCAAGGAGCTGGACATGGCGGTGCTGCTCATCAGCCACATGAGCAAGCCCGGCCCCGGGGTATGCAGCGCGCTGGACCGTCTGCTTGGCTCCAGCGATTTCCGCAACGCCGCCCGCAGCATCCTCATCGCCGGGCGGGACCCGGAGCACCCGGAGGTGCGGGTGGTGGCCCACGCCAAAAACAGCCTTGGTCAGCCCGGCGAAAGCCAGCGCTACCGCATCTGTCCGCAGGGCACGGTGGCCTACGACGGCCCCTGCACCCTTACCGCCGACGCCATCATCCGGGAGGCGGGCACCCCCGCCACCGGCAACGGCCGCCCCTCTGCCGCCCTTGCCAACGCCATCGAGGCGCTGGAAAAGCAGCTGTCCTTCGTGGGCTGGGTAGAGGCGGGCGAGGTGTACCGCCTGTGCGCCGAGCGGGATATCTCGGACAGTACCATCCGCAGGGCACGCATCGCGCTGGATTTGAAGGTACTGCGTATCGGGAAACAGCCTGATCAAAAAACTTACTGGTACAGATCAGAGCTGGAAGAAGCTGCCGTCTGTGCCGATATCCTGAACATGAACCATCAGCTGAAGCTCTCCGGCTGAACAGCGAGTTGGTGACTCTTCAAAACTTGAAGAGTCATAACTCTATTACTACTTTGGATTTTTGAAGAGTGACGAAAAAGAAACGCATCTATGTTCAAAAGCTCACTCTTCAAGATGAAGAGTCATGACCTGAAAACGCAGTTTTCTTTGCTTTTTGTTCATGACTCTTCAAAACTCTATGGGTCATAGGGGACTTTTGAAGAGTCACCCTTGCCGGGAGTGGGACGATTGAAAATGCGCTCCGCGTTGCTCTGCGCATCATCAGAGGAAAAATTATTTATAATTTCGCGTTTGTCGCGGCCTGCGGGCCGCTCAAACGCATTTTCACGAGAAGGGACTGCAAAGGTTAAATGGCGGTCTGAATTGTAAATGCAGTTGACCGTTACGACCTCTCCCGTGAAAAAGGGATTCAGAAAAGCCCGCAGGCTTTTCTGAATCCCGAATAAAAACTTTAATTCCGCTGAAGATGGCCAAAGCACAAGCGGAGGCCATTTCAAATCGTCCCGCCTGCGGCGCAGCCCGCCTCCTCCTCTTCCACCATCCGCTCATAGTCGGCGGTAAAAAGGCGCTGGGGCAAAGCGCTCGTCATGGCAAGGGCGGCGTTCCACTGCTCCTCGCCCGTCAGCTCCCCGCTCACCGGCGGGAAGTGCGCCAGAATGGCGTCCAGCTCCTGCTGCACCCGCTTTGCCACCCAGATGCCGCGGTCGGTCAGGTAAATTTTACCGTAGTACTCTTTTACGATCATGCCCTGCTCCATGAGCAGGTTCAGAATGCGCACCACCGAGGGTTTTGTCACCCCCAGCTTTTCCGCAATGCTGCGGGAGCTGATGTCCAGATGGGTGCGGCTTACCTCGTAGATGGCCAGCAGATAGCGCAGATGCGCTGCGGTCAGCTGCATACCGGTCACTCTCCTTTTTACGCGCCGGGGCCTGCCCGGTGTTATCATAAGCTAACTTTGTTTTAACTAAAAAGGAGCGCGAGCCGAGAGTTTCAGCCCGCGCTCCTTGCGGTTCAATGCTTAGTTCAATGCTCAGTGGCAGCCCTTGCAGTGGCTGCAATCGCCGCCGCAGCTACAGCCGCCGCCGTGCTTGTGGGTGTGCCATACGACCCAGCCCAGCGCGCCGAACACCAGCGCTGCCACGATGATGGTGGGCAGATTAAAGTTTGTTGCAATAAATTCCATCATACAGCATACACCCTTTCGTTTTTATCAGATACGGGAAGTATCCAGCTTTACTTCGTTGTTGTTTGCGTACTTGTTGGGGCGCACCATCAGGTAGATAAACGCTGCCAGCACCACAACAGCCACCACGGTGAACAGGCCGAAGTGCACCTCGCCGGTGATAAGGCCGCCCAGCTGATACACCACCAGCGCAGAGCAGTAAGCCAGAGCACACATGTAACCAATGGCGATGGCCGTCCACTTGCCGTTATTCATCTCGCGCTTGATGGCGCCCATAGCAGCGAAGCAGGGAGCGCACAGCAGGTTGAAGATCATGAAGGCGTAAGCCGACAGAGCGGTGTAGTCCTTCGCAACAGCAGCCCAGATCTCGTCGCCGTTCTCGGAAAGCTCGCCGCCGAAGTGGTACAGAACACCGAAGGTACCAACCACATTCTCCTTTGCAATCAGGCCGGAGACGGAAGCGACGGTTGCACGCCAGTTGCCGAAGCCCAGAGGTGCAAAGATCCATGCGACCTTGGTAGCGATAGCAGCCAGCACGGAGTTGTCCTGATCCTCGACCATACCGAAGGCACCGTTCTCGAAGCCGAAGCCCTGCATAAACCACAGCACAACGGTAGCGAGCAAAATCACAGAGCCTGCGCGCTTGATGAAGGACCAGCCGCGCTCCCAAGTTGCCCGCAGCACGTTGCCCCATGCGGGCACATGGTAGGCGGGCAGCTCCATGACGAAGGGAGCGGGATCACCTGCGAAGAGCTTGGTCTTTTTCAGCATGATGCCGGAGCAGATGATGGCTGCCATGCCGATGAAGTAGGCAGACACTGCCACCAGCGAGGAGCCGCCGAACAGTGCACCGGCGATCAGGCCGATGATGGGCATTTTTGCGCCGCAGGGGATGAAGCAGGTGGTCATGATGGTCATGCGGCGGTCACGCTCGTTTTCGATGGTACGGCTTGCCATAACGCCCGGCACGCCGCAGCCGGTGCCCACCAGCACCGGGATAAAGCTCTTGCCGGAAAGGCCGAACTTGCGGAAGATACGGTCCATGATGAAGGCTACGCGCGCCATGTAGCCGACGTCCTCCAGGATGGACAGCAGGAAGAACAGCACCAGCATCTGGGGCACAAAGCCCAGCACCGCGCCCACACCGGCCACGATGCCGTCCATGATCAGGCCGTACAGCCAGCCCGCTACGCCGATGCTCTCCAAAAAGCCGCCCAGCGCATTGGGAACGATCTCGCCAAACAGGACATCGTTGGTCCAGTCGGTGGCAAAGGTACCGATGGCCCAGCCGCCGTCCGCAATGGAGGTGCCCATGGACAGGGAGTACATCAGGTACATCACCACTGCAAAGATGGGCAGTGCCAGCACACGGTTGGTAACGATCCGGTCGATCTTATCGGAAACGGTCAGGTGCTCCACGCGGGCCTTCTTCTTGACAGCCTTGCCCACCACGGTGTTGATGTAGGCATAGCGCTGGTTGGTGATGATGCTCTCGGCGTCATCGTCCATCTCTTTTCGCAGTCCTGAATGTGCTCGTCGATGTGGTCCATCAGGGTCTTGTCCAGCTTCAGCTCATCCTGCACCTTGTCGTCGCGCTCGAACAGCTTGACAGCGTACCAGCGCAGGAAACGGTCATCCACCTTGCCCTGAATGCTCTCCTCAATGTGGGCAATGGCGTGCTCCACGCTGCCGGTGAACACATGGGGCAGCTCGCCGGTCTTGGCGGCCTTGGCGGCGGCGACTGCAGCCTTTGCGGCGGCCTCGGTGCCCTCGCCCTTCAGTGCGCTGATCTCCACTGCCTGACAGCCCAGCTCTGCGCTCAGCTTCTTCAGGTCGATCTTATCGCCGTTCTTGCGCACCAGATCGATCATGTTCACAGCCATGACCACCGGGATGCCCAGCTCGATCAGCTGGGTGGTCAGGTACAGATTGCGCTCGATGTTGGTGCCGTCGATGATGTTCAGGATGGCGTCGGGCTTCTCCTTCACAAGGTAAGTACGGGAGACAACTTCTTCCAGCGTGTAGGGGGACAGCGAGTAGATGCCGGGCAGATCCTGAATGATCACGTCCTTGTCGCCCTTGAGTTTGCCTTCCTTTTTTTCCACGGTCACGCCGGGCCAGTTGCCCACATACTGGTTGGAGCCGGTCAGGTTGTTGAACAGGGTCGTTTTGCCGCAGTTCGGGTTGCCGGCCAGTGCAATTTTAATGCTCATTGCGGATACCTTTCCTCCCTTTGGTCTTATCAGACTACTTCGATCATCTCAGCGTCGGCCTTGCGCACGCTCAGCTCGTAGTTGCGCACGGTAAGCTCCATGGGGTCGCCCAGCGGCGCCACCTTGCGCACATAGATCTGCACCCCCTTGGTGATGCCCATATCCATGATGCGGCGCTTCACCGGGCCTTCGCCGTGCAGCCGTGCCACGGTGGCGGTCTCGCCCACCTTTACGTCTTTCAGTGTTTTCATCGTACTCGTTCCTCCCTTGCAGTATTTCATGCAGCACCGGGAAGGCGCTGCCTCAGTCCACCATGATGCGGCTTGCCATGGTCTTATCCAGTGCCAGACGGCTCTGCTTGACCTGCACGATCAGGTTGCCTGCGATCTCGTTGACCACGGTCACCTCGCTGCCAACCACGAACCCCAGCTCGGCCAGATGCAGCCGCACCTCGTCCTTGCCGCTGATCCTGCGGATGGTGACGGTCTCGCCTGCTTTTGTCATCGTCAAAGGCATCATCGCTGTGCTCCCCTTCCCTTGAAAAATATGTGATGCTGCGGTGGTTAGTCAGCCGTAACTATCAGCGTAGATAGTTTACCGCTGCTAACCCGATTTGTCAATAGATTTTTCATATCTCATAGTTAGTTTATATGAACAAACAAATTTTATGCCGGAATCGGCCCACATTTTTATCAAAATCATCAATAACTAACTCTATTTTTTGAAGTAAAAGTTAGCCAATGTTTACATTTTCAGGGGGGCGTTTTCCGGTTTTATAGGGCAGGGTGACGGAGAAGAACCCTCTCAGTCATCTCGCTGCGCTCGATGCCAGCTCCCCCGAAGGGGGAGCTTTTCGGCTCCTTCCGGTAAGTAGAGCAAAACCTCCCCCTTTCGGGGGAGGTGGATTTGCGAAGCAAAGACTGAGGGGGTATCCCCGGGAGCAAACCCTCTCAGTCCGCTCCCGTCGGTCGCGTCCAGCTCCCCCGAAGGGGGAGCTTTTCGGCACCTTCCGGTAAGTAGAGCAAAACCTCCCCCTTTCGGGGGAGGTGGCACGGCGCAAGCCGTGACGGAGAGGGTTCAGCCCGCTCGCGCCAAGCAGTGCTTTCCCCGCAGCGCCGCGCTTTCGCAGAAAGCGGCGTTGCAAATGCCGTTTCCCATTACGACCCCTCCCGTGAAAATGGGATAGCGGAGCGCCCGCAGGCGCTCCGCTATCCCGAAATTATAAATATTCTTTCCGCTATTTATGCGCAGAGCAACGCGGAGCGCATTCAAAATCGTCCCACCCCGCGCGGGAGTGCCGTCCCCCAAACGCACGACTGCCCGGCGCAGGGGTCAAAACTGCACCGGGCGGTCATGTGTAAAAAGGAGGATCGCTCTCTCCTGTGTCGGAAGCATAGGAGAGTTGCCAGGATAAAAGAGAGTATTTGAAAAGAGAATATCAATTTTTCAGGCGGCGACTGCCAGCTTTAAAATGGGCGTGCCGCTGTGGAACAGCCGCAGGTACACCGCCGTGCACTTGGCAAGCTGGTCAAAGTGCTGCTGGGCGGCGGCGGGGTCGCCGTAGGACTTCCAGCATCCGCAGCAGGTAAAGCACTTGCCACGGTGCCGGATAAAGCCCACCACATCCTCCAGCGGATAGCCCAGAAATACCCCGATCTCATGGGGGAAATCCGCCGCCTCTGCCGCACAGCACAGACGCAGGCTGAGCTGATCCAGCAGCGCGTTGCAGTCCGCGGCATCTTCCGGCAGACGGTAACCCTCCCGGGCTAAAAAGCCGCGCACAGCGGCATCTGCCAGCACCGTTTGCAGCTTGGCGGCGCGGTAGACGTACACCAGATACTGCCGGGTAGCGATGCACCCCCCGCAGCACCCGCACCTGCAAGCCCTTGGGATTCAGCTGGGCGTTCCAGCCCGCCACCCGCCGGGCAAGGTCGGCACGGTCGCGCGTTTCGTAGCGGAACAGCCCCGCAGGCTTCAGCCCCGCCAGTACCGGGGCACATTGTTCGATCATTACGGTCTCAAAATCACGCTCCATGGCGGTTCTCCTTTGGCGGCGGTGTCGGGGTCAGTGTGCCCCGGATGCCGGGCGGTTATAAGTAAGACGCAGCTAACCTCCGCTTCAAAAAAAGAAGCAGCACGCCCGGGCTGCGGGCACTGCCGGGGGTTCTATATGGTTAGTTATTTCTAACGTCAGTAGTGTACCACACCGCAGCGGGGCGTGTCAAGCCTTTCCGGCAAAAAAGTTATTTATGGCAAACCGCACCCGCGCTACCCTTCCGGCGGCGGTTATGATATAATGGGGTATTATCGGGTCTGCCCCTTGGGGCGCACCCCTGCCAAGGAGGCCAAACCCATGCCCACACCCATCACCGCGTCCACCCTGTCTGCGCTGCTTAGCGCTGCGCTGGCGCAAAAGCCCACCCGCCCGCTGGTGCTGGCGCTGGACGGCCGCTGCGGCAGCGGCAAGACCACCCTTGCCAACGGGCTGGCGGCGCAGCTGCCCGGCTGCACCCTGCTGCGCACGGATGATTTCTACCTGCCGCCCGCCCGGCGCAGCCCGGACTGGGCACACACTCCCTGCGCCAACATGGACCTTACCCGCCTGCGGGACGAAGCCCTGCGCCCTGCCTACGCGGGGCAGCCCGTAGCCTACCGGGCGTACAGCTGCCGGGAGGGGGCTTATCTGCCCCCGGCACAGCTGCCCGCGCAGCCGCTGGTGATTTTGGAGGGCAGTTACAGCCACCACCCGCTGCTGCGCGCCTACGAGACGCTGCGGGTGTTCGTGACCTGCACCAAGGCCGAGCAGACCCGGCGCTTACAGGCACGGGAGGGCGAACGCTACGCGGATTTTGCCGCCCGGTGGGTGCCGCTGGAGGAGGGGTACTTTGCGCAGTATGGCGTTGCCGAAAGCGCGGATTTTGTGGTAGACACCACCCAAGGCGGGACGATTTGAAATGGCTTTCGCTACGCTCTAGCCATGTTCAGCGGAAAGATTATTTTTAATTTCGGAATAGCGGAGCGTCTGCGGACGCTCCGCTATTCCATTTTCACGGGGAGGGGTCGTAACGGGAATGACAGCAAAAAACTCCCCCTGCACCGTGAGATGCAGAGGGAGTTTAAATTTACAAGCTGTTACTTATTCTTGTACATATCCTGATAGTAGTTCTGGTAGTCACCGCTGGTGACGTGGTTCATCCACTCCTCGTGGTTCAGGTACCAGTCAATGGTCAGCACGATGCCCTTCTCAAACGGGGTCTCGGGGTACCAGCCCAGATCGTTCTTGATCTTGGTGGGGTCGATGCCGTAGCGGCGGTCGTGGCCCAGACGGTCGGCCACATGCTTGATGAGGTCCTCGCTGATGCCCTCGTCCTGCAGACGGTCATGCAGCTGGCTGATGATGGTCTTGACGATGAAGATGTTGGGGCGCTCGTTGTGGCCGCCCACGTTGTACACCTCGCCGACCTTGCCGCCGTTGGCCACCATATCAATGGCCTTGCAGTGATCCTCCACATACAGCCAGTCGCGGATCTGCATACCGTCGCCGTAGACGGGCAGCTGCTTGTGGTGCTTGACGTTGTTGATCATCAGGGGGATCAGCTTCTCCGGGAACTGGTAGGGGCCGTAGTTGTTGGAGCAGCGGGTGATGTTCACCGGCATACCGTAGGTGTCGTGGAAGGCCATGACGAACATATCGGCGCTGGCCTTGGAGGAGGAGTAGGGGCTGTGGGGGCACAGGGGCGTGGTCTCCATAAAGAAGCCGTCTGCGCCCAGAGCGCCGTACACCTCATCGGTGGAGACTTGCAGGTACTTCTTACCCTCTTTCCAAGTCTTGGCATCGGCGTCGTACCATGCCTCCTTGGCGCGCTGCAGCAGGTTGACGGTGCCCATCACGTTGCTCTGCACAAAGATCTCGGGGTTCTTGATGGAGCGGTCCACATGGCTCTCGGCGGCAAAGTTGATGACGTAGTCGAAATCGTACTTTGCAAACAGGCTCTCCACCAGCTCCTTGTCGCAGATGTCGCCCTGCACGAACACATGGCGGGGGTCGCCCTCCACGTCCTTCAGGTTTTCCAGATTGCCCGCGTAGGTCAGCTTATCCAGATTGACCAGCAGGATCTCCGGGTATTTCTTGAGCATATAGTGCACAAAGTTGGAACCGATAAAACCGGCACAGCCGGTGATCAGATAGGTTTTCATAGGTCAGTATCCTCTTTATTTATTTGTTGTTCCCGGACTGCGGGCGGGCTGCGGCGCGGGCGCGTTCCTCCTCGGCGCAGCAGTGCTTTGCCACAAGGTAGAGGTTCTTGTTCATGCTGTTCATGGTCTTGCCCATGGCCTTGGTGTATGCTTCCAGCCCTTTGTTCATGCTGTGAAGCTCCTCATAAGTGGCTTGGGTGTACCGTGCCAGACCCGCGCTCATGTCGCTGAGCTCCTTGTGAGTGGCCTCGGTATGCTCCACCAGCTCCGCAAAGGCGTACACCGCCCATGCAAGGAACATTTGCAGCACCCAGAACACCACGGCGACCACCAGCCCCAGCACGATGGCTGAAAACCGACTAAAGGGCTTCAGCATTTCATGGACCGCGCCGCACAGCATGGATGCAAGCACAAAGGCCAGCACACACTGCACCTTTGCAAGGGTCTTTAGTATCTTGACAGATCTGCCAAAAATCGCATCAAACATGATACATCCTCAGTTCTTCCGCAGGGGGGATTTTCAGTTTTTTCAGCCCTTCATGCCGTTTTCGCCGTCCCAGTGGGCGAAGAAGCAGGCCAGAGCGTCCTTCCAGTCGCGGACATCGTTGCCCACGGTGCAGCGCAGCATCCGGTTGTCCAGTGCGCTCCACTTGGGGCGGTCAGCGCTGTCCGGGTGCTTTGCCTTGTACTCCTCGCTGGTGCAGGGGGCAACGGTAGCGTCCACACCGGAAAGGCGGATGATCTCGGCAGCAAAATCGTACCAGGAGCAGATGCCCTCGCCGGTGCAGTGGTACAGGCCGTACTCGTGGGTCACGCACAGCTGCAAGATCTCGTGGGCAAGGTCGGCAGCGTTGGTGGGGTTGCCGCACTGGTCGTTGACCACTTCCAGCTTGCCGAACTTTTTGCCTGCGTTCACGATGGTCTTGACAAAGTTTTTGCCGTAGTAGCTGTACAGCCACGCGGTGCGCACGATGAAGTGGCGGTGGCAGAACCGCTCCACATACTTTTCGCCCATGAGCTTGGTGGAGCCGTAGGCGCTGATGGGCCCGGGCAGGGTGGCTTCATCCTGCGGGATGCCGCCGTTCTCCCGACCGGAGAACACATAGTCGGTGGAAACGTGCACCAGACGTGCGCCGGTCTTTTCGGCAGCCTGCGCCAGATTGCGGGGGCCGAGGGCGTTTGCCTTAAAGGCATCGTCGTGGTGCACCTCGCACCCGTCCACGTTGGTGTAGGCGGCGCAGTTGATGATGATATCCGGGCGGTTGCGCCGCACGAACTCGTCCACCATCCTGTAGTTGGAGATATCCAGCTCCGGCAGATCCACCGGGATCACCGTAGCGTTGAGCAGCTTTTCGGGGATGGGGCCCAGCTCGCTGCGGCCCTCCTGCAGCTGCTTGAGCAGCTCTGTGCCCAGCTGCCCCTTGCAGCCTGTGACAATGATTTTCATACCAATGTGCCTTTCCTTATGCTTAGTAGCGCAGCTTACCGTCGGCCACGTTCTTCAGATGCTGGCCGTAGGGGCTCTTGCCGTAGCGCTCGGCGCTTTCCAGCAAGGTGTCGCGGTCGATCCAGCCGTACTTGAAAGCGATCTCCTCCGGTGCGCTGATCTTGATGCCCTGACGCTTCTCGATCATGTGCACAAAGTCGGCAGCCTCCACAAGGCTTTCCATCGTGCCGGTGTCCAGCCATGCAAAGCCGCGGCCCAGCAGCTGCACATCCAGCTCGTCCTGCTTCAGGTACATATCGTTCAGGGTGGTGATCTCCAGCTCGCCGCGGGCAGAGGGCTTTACCTGCTTTGCCATCTGCACCACTTCCTTGTTGTAGAAGTACAGGCCGGTGATGGCGTAGTTGGACTTGGGATGCTGGGGCTTTTCCTCCACGCTGAGCACCTTGCCGTCCTTGTCGAACTCCACGATGCCAAAGCGCTCGGGGTCCTGCACATAGTAGCCGAACACGGTGCAGCGGCCCTTGTTCTCTGCGTTGGCCACGGCGCTCTTGAGCAGCTTGGAGAAGCCGTTGCCGTAGAAAATGTTATCGCCCAGGATCATGGCGCAGCAGTCGTCGCCAATGAACTCTTCGCCCAGAATAAAGGCCTGTGCCAGACCGTCCGGAGAGGGCTGCACCTTATACTGCAGATGGATGCCGTACTGGCTGCCATCGCCCAGCAGCGCCTCAAAGCGGGGCGTATCGGTAGGGGTAGAGATGATCAGGATATCCTGAATGCCCGCCAGCATAAGGGTGGACAGCGGATAGTAGATCATGGGCTTGTCGTAGACCGGCAGCAGCTGTTTGCTGGTGACCATGGTCAAGGGATAGAGCCGTGTGCCGGCACCGCCGGCGAGAATAATGCCTTTCATACTTGTGCACTCCTTTTTTCTTATAAAAAGATGTGCAGCTAATTCAAAGCGGAGCTGCGTCCGCTGTAAACGATTTTGGGTCTGCCATGGCCGCATTTTTGCAAAAGACGATGGCAGTACACTTTATTTTACTATGAAAGCACGCAAAATGCAAGAGGCGGAAACGGCAGAAAGCGGTGTGCCGACGGCACACCGCTTTCTGCGAATCAAAAACACTATTTTTCTTCCCCGCTCACCACGCAAAGCCCCACTTGGAAAAGTAGCGCAGCAGGCTGCGCAGCTGCCACAAAAAAGGTTTCAGGCTGCGGTGCGCCGCGCGGTGCCATGCGTGGATGGCGGTGTACTGGGGCACCAGATACGCCTTACCCCGGGTGCGCATCTTCTGGGTCAGGTCGGCGTCCTCCACATACATGAAGTACCCCTCGTCAAAGCCGCCCACGGCCTTGAAGGCGGCAGTGTCCACCGCCGAAAAGCTGCCGGTGCAGAACTCGATCTCGGTGGGCTTTGTCAGGTCTTTGTCTGCCATCAGGTAGCGGTCGTTGCACTTTGCCCAGAAGCGCAGACAGGGCAGCTGACGGTAGACCATGGCGCGCACATTGCACCGGCGCAGCGGCAGCTGCTGGGGCTTGCCGTCCGGGAAGGTCAGCCCCGGGCGGGTCATCACCACGCCGGGGTGCGCCGCCATCCAGTCCGCAAGGTCGCTCAGGGTGTCTGCCGTCAGCTGGATATCCGGGTTCAGGATAAAGTGCACCCGGCTGTGCAGCAGCGAGAGCACTGTGTTGTGCCCGGTGCCGAAGCCGCCGTTTTCCAGCCGGCAGAGCACCTGCACGGTCTGCCCGGGGGCGGTGCGCAGGGTGCCGTTCTTTGCGGCGGCGGTCAGCTGCTGGCCGCTGCCGTCCGGGCTGGCGTTATCCACCAGATATAAGGTGAGCGGGTAGCGGCGGGTGCAGTCCAGCACCGTCTGGGCGGCCCTGATGGCCTCCTCCGCACCGTTATACACCACGATACAGGCCGAAAGCTCCATCTGCGTTCCCCCTTTCGTTTTATCTTGGGTCACGGAAGGCTCACTCCAGCGGCTTGATGTCAAAGCTGAAGTCCTCCTTCATCAGGTCAAAGTTGGGGTTCATGCAGGGGTCGCCCGCAGCCAGCTGCTTTGCCCACCGCTTCTGGAACCGCTCCACCTCAGAGGCAAAGCGCTTGCGCTTGGCAGGGCTTTCGTCCAGCCCGCGGCTCTTGCTCTCGTAGTGGTACAGCTGGGCAAAGGGGGTGAACACGTTGGTGTATCCCGCCTCCCGCACACGCACGCAGAAGTCCACGTCGTTGAAGGCCACGGCAAAGCTCTCGTCCAGCCCGTTCACCTGCTCGTACACGTCCTTGCGCACCATCAGGCAGGCGGCAGTCACGGCGTACACATCCTGCGCATAGACCAGCCGTCCCATATAGCCGGGGTGCCCCACAGGGAAGTTTTTGTGCATGTGCGCCGCCAGCGTCAGGAAACCGAAGCCGATGCCCGCGTGCTGGATGGTGTTGTCCGGGTAGAGCAGCTTTGCGCCCACGCAGCCCACACGGTCCTGCTGGGCATACATGACCATCTCCTCCATCCAGCGGGGTGAGATGACCTCGGTATCGTTGTTGAGCAGCAGCAGATACTCGCCGGTAGCGGCGCGCGCGCCAAAGTTGTTCAGGGCGCTGTAATTGAAGCCGGTGCCCTGCCATGTGAGCACATGCAGGGTGTCCGGGTGTTCCTTTTGCAGCTGCTCGTAGCAGCGGAAGGTGGCAGGCTCCTTGCTGTTGTTCTCAATGATGATGACTTCAAAATCCGGGTAGGTGGTCTTGCGGTAGATGGACTCCACGCACACCCGTAAATCGCCCGAATGGTCGCAGCTGGGGATCAGCACGCTGACCCGCCCGGGCTTTGTGATGGTGTAATCGGTCTTGTAGAAGCCCGGGGTGTTGGGCACCATGGTCACCGCGTCCACCGGCACGCCCATGCGGTCGTAGTGGGCACGCAGCGCCTTCATGGCTGCTTCCAGACAGTAGGTCTTGGCAGAGATATTGCTGGCCACGCTGGCCGGGCTGGAACGCCAGTAATACAGCAGGTGCGGGATGTGCACGATCTTTTCCGCCTGCTCGGTCAGGCGCAGGTAGAGGTCGTAATCCTGACTGCCGTTGAACTCTGCCCGCTCGTCGCCGCCCACCTTTGCCAGCAGCGCCGCGCTGAATACGCTCAGGTGGCAGATATAGTTGTTGGAGCGCAGGTTATCCAGCATATAATCCGGCTTGAAGTGGTAGACCGTCAGATGGTCGATGTCCCCTTCAAAGGTCACTTCGTCGGTGTACACAAAGTCCGCACCCTGCTTTGCAATGGCTTCCGCCACATACCACAGTGCGCAGGGGTGCAAAATGTCGTCATGGTCCAGCAGGGCGATATATTCACCGGTGGCAAGGGCAAACCCCTGATTGGTGTTGCCCGCAATGCCCTCGTTGCTGTCCAGTTTCCGGTAGCGGATACGGCTGTCGGTGCGGGCACGCTCCTGCACGAGGGCTCCCACGTCCGCGTCCTGTCCGGCATCCACCATGCACAGCTCCCAGTTGCGGTAGGTCTGGTTCTGTACCGAGTCCAGCAGCTCCACCAGAAAATCGTGGGGGGTGTTGTACAGCGGCACTACGATACTGATGCGCGGCGCAGCGGGCTGGTCTGCGGCCTGTTTTACCAGCAGCTCCACGTCCGCAAAGCGGTCGGCGGGCATCGCCTTGCCCGGGAACAGTTTTTTGTACTCTTTTTTGGCCTTGGCCTGTGCCATTACGCCCGCAAAGCCCACCCGGCGCAGGGTGGCAAAAAAGACGAACAGCGGGAAGGTGCGCCACAGCTGGCGGCACTTGCTTACCAGATACCGCAGCGGCCAGCTGGCCTTCCAGAAGGTGGAGTTGACCACGCTGTTCAGGGTCTTTTCCAATTCCTGCTCGTGGCTGCGACTCAGGGAAAGGTCGCTGCGCAGCCGCTCCAGCTGGGCAGTCTGCTCGGCAGCGGTGCGCTCGGCCAGAAGGGTGCGCTCCCGCAAGATGTCCAGCTGCTGCTCGTAGCCATCTTCAAGTTCCGGCAGCTCCGGAGCAGCCATGCGGCAGAACAGCGCCGTCAGCTGCTCCTTGCCGCGGTCCTTCCACGCAAGCTCCCGGCAGAAGCCCTGCGCGGCAAGCTGCTTTGCGCAGTCTGCCATGCCGGCGTACTCTGCGCACACCAGCAGCACCTTTTCCGCCTGTACGGCGGGCAGGGTGACCCACTGGGGGTCTGCCACCACCAGCAGCTCCGGGGCGCTTTGCACCACCGCAGTATTCATTTTACAAAAAGCTTTTTCCAGCAGCCCGCTGTCCTCCAGCACCTGTACGCTGCGGGGAGCCAGCTCCCGCACGATGCGCTGTGCCAGTGCACGGCAGCGCTCGGCGGCCTCCTGATTCTGCTTTTCCTGATCCAACTCCATGCTGATACTCCAATCCGTGCGCTTTTCTACGCAGTTATGTTTCCCGTTCATTTTTCACAAACGGATATAGTATACCAAATCTTGCGGCGTTTGAGAAGGTTTTTCCAAAATTTCAGTGAAACACGTTCAGCGGAACAATCCCGCCAGCCAGCCGAACAGTCCGCCGCTGCGGGTAGTGCTGGTACGGATCTTCGCCCCGGTGTAGTAGTGCTGCAGGATCTGCTTGTAGTTCATGCCCTCCTCGGCGGCGTAGCCCACTGCGCCGCACTGGCTCATGCCCACGCCATGACCATAGCCGTAGTAGGTCATGCAGGGGGTGCCGCTGGCATCGGTGCCGAAATCGAAGCAGTAGCGGGAGGAAACGAACTGGTTGATATACCGGTAGCTGCGCCCGTTGGACACCAGCGTGTTGTACTGCACAAAGCCGCCCAGATCCTTGTGGGTGGTGTCGGCGCTCTGGTAGGGCTCGCCGGTGCGGCTGTCGTTGTATTCTATATAGGTGTAGTCCTTGCCGATCACCCGGCGCAGCAGCTTGTGGTACTGCTCCTCGTAGGGGCTTTCCACGCTTTGCAGGTAGGGCACATCCGTGCCCCATGCGTCCAGACTGGCGCAGGTACCGTACACACCGGTCTGGGTGTTGTAGCCCGCACTGGCCGACCATACTGCATCGCACACGCTGCCGTTGTACACCAGCACCTCATCCTTGACCGCCTGCACCGCCTTGCGGATGGCATTGCGGGCAGAGGCCGGGATCTGATCGACCGGGGTATAGATCAGCGCATTGGTGGACGAGCCGTACTGCTTGTGGTATTCCAGATAGGAGTGCACCGCCACCGCCTGCGCCTTCCACGCCTGCTGCGCGGCGCTGGCGCTGACAAAGCTGCCAATGGAGCCAAGCTCGGTATAGGTGATGCCCACCAGACAGTCCTCCAGATCCAGCGTGACATTGCGCTTGAGCCCCTGCCCCTTGATGTTCAGGTAGGGCATGGTGATCTTATCCTTGGAGCCAAACAGCCAGCTGAGACAGTTTTCGTCCTCTGCAGGGATCAGGGTGGTATCGGCCCCGCCGATGGTGGTGGCAGCCAGAAGCCCTGCCGCCGGGATGCAGACGCACAGCACCGTCGCCAGCAGAAAAGCCGCCGCGCGGCGGGCAAAAGAAAATGCAGATGTTTCAAAGTCCGGTTCCCTCCTTGTGGGTATCATTTACGTTTTGATCTGACCTTAGTGTAGCACAGCCGGTGCCGCCGGGCAAGAACCGGAGTCATGTATTTTACGCCATGCGGGACGATCTGAAAAAAGACGCAAACTTTCTCTTGATTTTGCCCAAGGAATCCGGTATAATAAAAGTCGTTCAAACCGATGCGCCGGTGTGTCGGAATGGCAGACGAGGGGGACTCAAAATCCGCTTCGCGGCTTCGTGCGCCCATCTGAAATTTTAACGAAGCAGCGAAGGTTTTTGACCGGTTAGCGGTGGATAAGTTCCAACATCCCTCCTGAACATCCCTCCAACTTCCAAAAACCGTGCAAAACGCATCCAAATCCATATCAGCCGATGTGGCGGAATGGCAGACGCAAGCGACTCAAAATCGCTCGGGAAACCATGTGGGTTCGAGTCCCACCATCGGCACTAAGTAAGCAGTCCGGACTTTTTCAGGTTCCGGGCTGCTTTATTTTTGTTGCAAATCATACCTTTGTGTTCTCCGGGAAAATGCTGACGATGGCATTGGCAGAGGATACCTTGCTGGAAAAATCCAGATGGGTATAGATATTGCTGGTGGTGCTGATATCGCTGTGCCCCAGCCACTCCTGAATTTCCTTCAGGCTCACGCCGTTGGCGTAAAGCAGGCTTGCGCAGCTGTGGCGCAGGTCGTGGAAGCGGATGCGCTTCATATCGTGCGCCGTGAGGAACTCCGGGAAATGCTGGCTCAGAAAGTTGGGGCGGATGCGCCTGCCCATCGGGTTGACGTAGATATAGTCGAGATAATCCGTGCAGTAATCCTTGCCGCAGACCTTTCGGTTCAGCGCCTGCTCTTTCTGCATCTTTTTGAGCATCTGCTCACAGGCAGGGATCAGCGGAAGGGTGCGGCAGCTGGATTTCGTTTTGGTTCTATCCCGGGCGATATCGGTCACAACGCCGTCAACCTTTGTGGAAACGACTGTGTGCTGAATGCTGATGGTCTTGTTCTCAAAATCAATGGCATCCCATTTCAGACCAACGATCTCGCTGCGGCGCAGCCCGTAGAATGCAGCCATGATAACGCCGAACTCTGCCGGGTCGCCCTGGATCGCTGTGAAGAGCTGTTCCAGTTCCTCTGCCTTGTAGACCTCCGACTTGAACTTTTCCTTACGAGGACGTTCAACGCGGTCTGCGGGGTTGGAACGGATCATGCCGATCTGAAAAGCGTACTGCAGGCACTTGCGGATGTTGGCGTGATAGTGGATGACCGTGTTTGCCGTAATGCCGCGATCCAGCTCATGCTGATAGAAATCCTGAATGTACTTGGGGTGCTGCTCAAGGTCTTGCAGGGTGTAGTGGAGCGGCTCAAAATACGGAACGATCCGGCGCGTGATGACGATCTCGTAGTTTGCATAGGTCGTGATTGCCACGCGGGACTTCATCATTTTCAACCAGTCCATGAGAAATCGTTGAAAAGTACCGGGGAGTTATCAAGGCAGGGGTCAACCGTCTTGACGGGGTTCGTTTTCAGCCAGTTACTGTCAACGGCATACTGAAGGGCATCGGTCAACTCCTTGTGCCAATCCAGAAGCTGCTGTACGGTCGCTTCCTCCTGCTGACGCTCATAGCGGAAAAACGTTTCCAGATCGCGCGGAGTGAGCACTTTTAAAGACAGCCGCTTTCGTTCAAAGTACGGGATGATGACCCTGCCCATATCGTAGGCGTATCGACCGTAAGTATCCGGGGAAAGGTTCATCACGCTTTCCCGCAGCCAGCGGGTCAGGTATTCCGGCACAGACAGGTCACCGACCTGCTGCATCGTTTCCGGGTTGAACTCCTTTTGTGTCTGACGCAGAAGGGATTCAGCCCGCTTTTTGTTTCCTTTTACAGGAAGTCCTGTGCTGATGGATTTGGTTCTGCGCTTTCCGTTTGCATCCTTCCAGCTCAGGACCATCTGATATGTACCATTCTGTTCTCTTAAATGTCCAGCTACATTTATCATAGAAACGCTCCTTTCTTTGTAGCCAAACGCTCTTTGCTCAGGCAACCTCAGTTTAAAATAAACAGGGCTGCTTTGCAAGGATGGCGCAAGGGATTTTTGGGGCTGCATCCCTCCTGAAGGTCAAGTCTTGTCCAGCAGGTACTCCACAACGCAGAGCTTCGGGATCTTGTAACTGCGCCCCACACGGACAGACCGGATCTTGTTTTCCCTGACCAGCAGGTAGGCGATTTTCCGCCCTACCCCCCAGCATTTCCTGAAGATGCTCCACCGTCACCACATCCGGGTAGTCCTTGAACATCGTCAGGTACTTCTCCGTCTTGCGGTCAGGCTCTTCCTGAATCAAAGTGCAGGCTGCGATCTCGCTCATTCCTGTCCTCTCCTTCCCAGTTCGATATGTCAATCATTCGAAAAGAAAATACTATATGTAAAGGGCGATGGTCTTTTCCGGGTACCATCGCCCTTGCCAAAGGAAAAGTTTGAGCTTAGAACTTCATCGGCAGTGCGTCTTTCCTGCACTTGCCGTTGTAGGTGGTGTAGATGGGGTAAACGTACCGCCGCCAGCCCGGAAGCTTGGCGGGGTTATCCCGGCTGACACGGTAGAGCTCCATGGGATGGACGCCGCTCAGCGCACGGACAAGCCGCTCCTCGCTGTACTGCCCATGATACAGCTGCACAAAGTACATCACGCCCCGCAGGACAGCCGCCCGGAAGGAATCCGGTTTGCCCTCCCACGCTTCCACGATGTGCCGCAGAGCTTCGCAGTAGATCTCTTCGCCCAGCTGGTCGTACAGCTTCAGCGCCGTGCCCACGCAGCCGATGCGGTAGTCGCTCAGCTGCATACTGTCGTAGTTGAGGGAAAGCCCCGCCCGGTTAGTGGCTGCGACAAACGCCTTGGAAGGCGCATCGCCGCCCACCACCTTGGCGCGCAGCTTGATGCCCGCCGACAGGGGTGCGGCGTGACCGTTCTGCTCGGCAAAGAGCAGGGCTTCCTGCTCCATCGTCAGACCGGTGTAGACCTTGCAGAGGATCGGGCGGTCCTCGCCGCCGTTGAGGAGGATGCAGCCCTCGATGGTGTGCTGCCCATCCATTACATAGTACCTGCCGTTGCGGAAGCTGACCTTCGGCTCGTTAACGATGTACTCGTTGAAGTCCCTGGCGATCAGCTCCACCCGCTTGCGCTCCACGCCCCGCTGGTAGATCTCGCGGGGATAGATCAGCTTGCTGCTGTGGATGACCGAAAGCTGGTACGGCGGGTTGATACCAATGAAAGTATTGTTGTCGTTCAGGCGCATCGCATTTCCTCCTTGATTCTCCAAATGTACTTCTCGGCTTCCTCTAAGATCTCAGCCACCTGCTGCTTACGCTTCGGGCTGGTGAGCAGGCTGGGATTGAAGGTGAAGCTATATTCGAGCCGCTGGATCATGGCATGAACCGCGGATTGCAGTTCGGTGTACAGCATCATTTCCTCGATGCTTCCGGCGTTCTCAAAGGACGACCGGATGGGCGTATAGGGGTAGACAGGCGGTTTGCCATCCACCACCTCAGGCGGCGCGTAAACCGCCGTAGAGCGCCGGATAGGCTCTATCTGCTGGATGCTGCCCATAGGGTTCAGCGCAAGTCTGATGCGAACCGCATCATCCACCCGGCGCATTTCCTCCGGGGTCAGATGCCCTAGATACTTCAGCGCCCGGCTTTTGTCGATGGTGAAGATTTGCTCTGCCTGCACAACGGACGGCATATTCAACCCTGCGTTTTCCAACAGGCAGTGGGTCGGCTGGTTTACTTTCTTTTCCGCCTTGCTTGTCATGGTTGCAACGATCAGGGTCGGAGAGTGATAATTGCCCACATCATTCTGAAGAATGACCGCTGGGCGGTCACCGTGCTGTTCCGAGCCGGTGCTCGCCCCAAAATGGGTGAAGAAGATGTCTCCGCGTTGGAATTTCCAATTTTGCTGCAAAATTGTACCTCCATGTTGTTATGTGCAAAGCCCGCTGCCGGATGTTCCGCAACGAGCTTCGTTCAAGGTATGGTGGTATGGTTGGGTCAGCGGTGCATGACCACATAATCATAGCCGCGCCGCATCTGGCAGACGGTGCAGGTGTCCATGCTCCGGTCTGGGCTGGGTACAAGCGCGATTTTGAAAGCCTTTGCATCCACAAAGTGCCGCAGACAGGTACCGCAGAGAGTTCGGATGGACTTGACCATCTCAGGGGTCAGCTCCATCTCCTCGTAGATCTCCTGCTCGCGCACCGTGGGGTTCAACTCATCCATAAAAGTGTCCTCCTATGTATCAAAAGTGAATATTCGGGTAAAGAATAAATTGGGATACGTAAAAAACGGGAACTGCCGAATGCGCAAAAACGTACCCGGCAGTTCCCGGATCAATATGATTAAAGGTCTCGCATATTCGCCCTCGGCTCCCTGCGAGTGGGGCATGAACATCTGGCAGCGGACTTGTACCGCTTCATTGGCATTTCAGCCACCCCGTCTGCTTTGTGACCGGGCCGCGAATTACGGAAGTATCATTATCGGAGTACCAGATGACGGAACTATTCAGTTTTCAAGGTCCCGGAGGTCGGACGTTTCGCCCTGCGGTGAGTGCCGCTTGGGAAATTGTCCTCTCACTTGGTAGCCGACGAAAATGGTCAAATTATAACCAAAAATCAAAACTTCTTCAAAAAAATAGTGATTTTCATTATTCTCTTATGAATTGCAGGCTGTGAGATATTAAAAACTTTAGAAATTTCGCTCTCTGTGTAACCCTCGTAAACATAAAGGGTCAAAAGCTTGAGGTCATTTTCAGATAAGCTTTCAAGAGCAGCCAGTAACCGCTCATTCTCGATTTCGCCGATCCATGAGAAGCAACTCTTGGTTTCGTGGTAGGTATCCGTTACCGTGATTGCAGCCTCATATTGCTTAAGATCAGCTGCTTTCCTTGCGTCAACGTCATCAACGCCATCACAGACTGCCACCGTGTTGGCAGCATAGGCGCGTTCACTGTTAAGAACGCTCAAGTCAAACTCATACATAGCCTGAATTGCCCCTTCGCTCATTCCGGCTTCGCGGTACTGCACACGGAGTTGTTCCCACTTTGCGTTCAGCTTGCGACGTTCATTACCATTATTGAAACTCATGTGTAACCTCCAAATTTTCGATAAATCGTAAAAAGTCGAAAATTTGGAAGGCTAACGATAATCACCGCAGGGGTTCACAGCCATGCGCTGCTTGTAGCCGGTGATCTTCTCCAGCAGCTTGTCCACGCAGTTCATCACGTCAGTCATTTTCGTGTCCTTTCCCCCGGACTCAGGGAGGGGAAGGATACCGATGACGGAGACTGGATAGGGGTTCACGCCGCGCACTGAACCAGCCTGCAAAACGCAAAAAGGCCCGATTCCAGAGATGGGAGGTACACCCATAGACCGGTCGTTCTACCGCAGCAGACAGCGTCTGCCGGCTGGTAAAACTCCGTTATGGTATCCTTAACCCTCTCTAGAATCGGGCTTACGATATTATTTTTTGTTCTTAGAACTTGCCTTTTTGGGGGGTCGTCCCTTGAACTGACTACATGATAACCGAGAACACCTCAAATCACCAGTTCATCAGATGAGCTCTAAAAAGCAGCACATAAAGCATCGTTATTTCGTACTTTTATAAAAAATACCGTCATGTCAGATGCTCTTATGCAGCCTTACTGCGCCGTTTTATTACCGTTTAGGGCTCACTTCTTGAGCCCTACCCTCAGAAAAAATTTCAAAAAAAGAGGCGACCAGACCGTTTTATGGTCTAATCGCCTCATGGATATTCTGTTGTAGGTACCTTAGCAGGCAGTTTTGAGTGGGGCGCATCCACAAGCTGCAAGATAGACGTTGACTTTCTCGATACCGTCTTTGTAATGGCCCGTCAGAATCATCTGATAGACCGTATTCCTTTGATTGTTAAAGTCCAGTGTGATTCCACACATTCTCAATAAATCACTGCTGACCATTGGCGGAAGCCGCAATGCCACCGAAATGGCAACGACTTGTTCCGCGCTTGCCTCATGACCCGCACGAAGCCGCTTCACTGTGGACACAGAGAGTCCGGACTCAGACTCCATATTCTCTACAGACATATCCCGGTCGTTCATCAGCAGCTTTAGAGCGTCTCCGAACTCAAGTTTTGCAATCATCTTCCGTATTGCCATGGACCACTGAACCTCTGCCATAAACTCATCTGGCGCAGCCATCCCTTGCTCAGCAGTATTCTGGCGGCAAACCGAGTTGACATTGACGGATGCCGCTTTGGTCTCGGTATTCTTATGTACAGCGGATGCCACCTCGGTTCACCTCCTTCGCTGAAAATTTTAATAAAAAAAGACCGGAGCAAATTCAGATTTCAAGTTGCTTACGCATTACTTGTTTCTAAATTTACTCCGGTCTTATGTATTTCCGTTTCCGTACTCATTGACCGGACGTGTATTAGCCAGACATTTTATAGTCTTATCAGCAAGTAGACGCACTTCAACCTTACAGTAGTGTTTTAGTATTGAATTAAGGACCGTTTAGTTATAACTCCTCAATAATTGTGCGCTGACTGCCTCCAACAATCGCGGCACTCTACTAAAAACCTATGTAATGTCTCTTGCTGAGACGTCATTCAGAAGGATTTTTTTAACTGAACAACATGACTATGTTTGTCTGGTAATACACCTCCACGTTACAAATTATTATCTTTTCAATAGAGCTTTTCAGGCTATTATTACATTTATAATATAGCAGCCAAAACTCTATTTGTAAATAGGAGCAGCCGCTTTTCATCGAAGCGACGAGAAATAAGTCAGAAAATTGTGTAATCTGCCAATTCCGATCCTATAAACGCAAAAGAGCCGGAATAAACTCCTAAAATCCGAAATAATTTCAGATTTTTTGAAATCCACCCCGGCTTACTACCCATTCGAGCAGTACCAAACCAAACAGGCAGCAATTCAATTTTAAGCTGGCTCACACGGTCTCCTGATGAGCCAAGTGTGCAGATTCGCATCTGCCTTTTCCTGTCCTTATCCTCAAACAGTGCAAATGAGCCGTGTATCCTTCTCCGGCAGGGAGTTGAACACACGGCTCATCATTTTAGGTTCAGAATCTCAAGAAGCTCGACAATCCTGTGCCGTCTCTCGGGAGAGTGAAGCATTCCTCTTTCCCTTAAGTACTCGTTCACCTCATCAATTGACCTCATATACATACAGTTAAGAATCATCAAATGTGCTAGCTGTTCTTTGGTCGCAGCCAAGCTAAAACCCGCTTTTGCTATGAGCGCAAACGAAAGCCATGGAGGAAGGTGCATAGCAACGCATAGTGCAACCACGTTTTTCTCAGAAAAACTTTCAACCTTTCCATTTCTGTAACGACCGATCGTTGACTCAGATACCTTTGATGCAAAGGCCAGAGCCTCTTGCGTAAATCCGAAGCGTGTCATCACATATCGTAGTGCTTCCGGGAAGCAAGCAGGCATATTCGCTAACACCTTGTTTTCTTCTTTAGCCCTCTCATTCTCAGACAGCCTTCCCTCCGGGTCTATAATATGATAGTAGTTTTCGATTTCTGTTTGATTTTTTCAGCATGCGAGGGCATCCAAATCCCTCCCACGTCCGAAACTACTCAAGGTAGCCTCAAACGTGGGAGGAATGGGCATTGCGATGCTCATTGGATCAGTAGTCAAACCCGCAGTCGCGCGACTGGCCTTTTGGGCTCTATTAACCCATAGCATATGCAATTGCGCATAAATCTGTGCACACTTAGCCTTTCTAATGCGTCTGATCAGTTCTCGCATCCTTTCCAATTCGAGAATTCTTTCATAAACGCACCGATACTCCACAGAATCCGGTGCCAGATCATCAGCAATATGAAGCAATGACTGAATCCTCTTATTGATTCTGTTCTTTTCTTGCTTCAAACATAATAGGCTGACTGCTTTAGCAACTGCCTCGATAGCTGATGAAAGTGTTGAATCTTGACAAATGATGTACATTTGCACATTCACCTGCCCTTTTCATGTAGTACGGTAAACCGCCAGTTTTATTATATCACATTCCATCTTAAAACAAAATATGTCTCGTTTTTATCGCTTCGCCATCTTCTCTTTAACCTCGTCTGGCACGTCGATCAGGCCAAATCGGTAGAACAGACCATAGATATACGACACACCCCGGATATCTCCCAGCGCCTTGGGTCTGTCCACTACCTCTCCGATTTTACCGATATTGTGATACGCCAGCAGCACAGAACTCCAAGCAAGGCTCTTGCTGTCCTCTCTGCGGTCGATCCACAGTTCCTTGGTGAATTCATCTTCCCTGCCCTTCTTCAGCGTATATGTAAAAGGCAAGCCGGACATCGTCTTGAACTTGTATCCCCGAAAAGCCACCACACACTTCCAGAGGTTTTCTTCGCAGGGATCCTTTTTCAGCACAACCACAGCTCGGTAGTGTCGCTGCCGCTCTGCCCCTGCACTGATATTCGCCGCTTCAGCTTCCTCCGGGAAGTACACGCCTTTCTCATACGGCAAATAAGAGGTCACCGAGGGGCGGGACAGCTGCAAAGCGGACATAGTGGAGGTGACAGCAGCAGAATAACTCTGCGTTTCTCTGAGGGTATTAAAGGTCTGTTGGACGAGCTTTGCCGTGTCCGACTCGTAGACCCCGGCTGTGATGAGCAGCTTCCGAACCTTGATGGGGTTGAGGGACAGGACGTCTGCAATGGCTTGCAGGCTCATTTTGTCCGTATAAAGGTCAGCGGCAGCTTTCATCTGCTGTGCCAAGTTCTTGGCTGCACTGTACTCTGGTTTTGATGGCTTACGACCACCGCCGGGCTTGCGCTTACGGCGCGCGCGTGTATTGCCCACTGATTTTCGCCTCGTTTTTATTTCTGTCACAAACTATATATTGTGCTCAAGAATATGCCGTATGAACTTCTGGAGTTCAGTCCACACGGCGCTAACACCTTGTCTCACATTTTTTTGCTGGTTAGTCCGAGTGCGCAATCATTTTTATATTATCTACCGAAAACTGTTCTTCCGCTACTTTAACGGCTTGTATTGCGCTGTACAAATAGCCCTCTGCTTCTTCGAGATGCTTTTTACCTTCACCATTATAACCGCGTAGTTCTAGTACCGTTGACCGTATTGGGTCAGAGATTTCCTTATATTTGATTGGCAATTCATTAACGCAATGTGTTAAAGTTGTTACTATCACTGCATTTTTTTCTTCGAATATTGTCCCCCGATATCCACTCTGTCCATGTTTTTCTAATAGCCAATTCAGGTTTTCTTGCTGACCTTCTAGTTCTTTAAAAATCTTTTTAAGTAGCTCTTGCTCTTGGAGTCTTTTCAGCTCATTCATGGCATCTATAGAAGAATTCACTTTGCTTTTAACTTGCATAATCTGCCAAATCGTTATCGCTAAAGCCACAATTCCAAATAGATCCGCAGACCAACCCAATCCGATTCCAAAATGTTTTGAATTGAGAGAAGCCAAAAAAGCCATTAACCATTCACCCATTTTCACTCTTTAAAAATTTATATTTTGGCATATCTCCATACAGAGCCGGAAAAACTTCTTCCCAACGGTGTTCATCCATAAACGCTCTAGCAATATATTCACACATGTGGTAATCTTCATGACACTCAGGAACAATTCGGAACATCTCCGTCTCAAATGTGCCATGATTTACACTTTCCTTATTATCCAGCTTTTTTCTGTATGCCTCCATCAAATCCATAATCTTTTTGTATTGTTTACGGTCAATTTCATATTCAAAAAGCAATCTGGTCAAATCAGTGTTTTCAAATAAAAGTTCCTGCCGGAACTCAATGTAATCAAGACGCTTATCAAGCTCATCGAAGTGTCTCATGCTGTGTTCCTCCAATTCATAAAATACAATATCTGCATCTTCGCCACAGCACCTTTTACTGTGTTGCCTGCCGCTCACCGCGTAGAGGTGTGCAAAGTTTCGAGTGGCAAAACCGTGAAAAATTCCCCACGGTTCAAATATAACCCTTTAAAAACTAGTTTTCAAGGGCACAGGTGAAATATACATCAACCCGGATTGCAGTATCAAGGCTGCATTCAGACAGCGTAGCCCTTGCTCTTGATGACCTCCACGACCTGAGAGGCATATTTCTGGCAGGTGTCGTGGTCGGGAGCCTCCACCATCACACGCACAACAGGCTCCGTGCCAGACTCGCGCACCAGAATGCGGCCGGTATCGCCCAGTGCCTCGGCTACGGCCTTGACTGCTGCCTGAACTGCTTCCTCATCCTGTGCAGCTTTTTTATCAGTGACACGAACGTTTTCCAGCACCTGCGGGTAGATCTTCAGTGGCTCTGCCAGCTTGCTCATGGGAACTTTCTTTGCAAGCATGACTTCCATCATTTTCAGGCTGGTCAGAATGCCGTCACCGGTGCTTGCATACTTGGAGAAGATGATATGGCCGCTCTGCTCACCACCGATACGGCAGCCGTTCTTGGCCATGTACTCGTAGACATACTTGTCACCCACTGCGGTCTTAGCGTAGCCGATGCCCTGCTCGTCAAACGCCTTGTACAGACCAAAGTTGGACATGACCGTGGTAACAACAGTGTTTGTCAGCAGCTTGCCACGCTCCTTCATGTAGCAGCCGTAGATGTACAGGATGTGGTCGCCAGTGATAACATTACCCTTTTCATCCACACACAGGCAACGATCAGCATCGCCGTCATAGGCGAAACCAACATCCAGACCCTTCTCTACCACGAACTTCTGCAAGCCCTCAATGTGAGTAGATCCAGCATTGTTATTGATATTCGTACCGTTGGGCTGTGCATTGATGACGTAGGTGTCAGCACCCAGCGCATCGAACACAGACTTAGCGATATTCCAGCTTGCACCGTTGGCGCAGTCCAGACCAACCTTCACGCCCTTGAAGGAGTAGATGCCCAGGCTGATCAGGTAGCCCATGTAGCGGTTACGGCCTGCCACATAGTCCACGGTGCAGCCGATATGCTCACGGTGGGAAAAGGGCAGTTCCGGCCAGTCCTTGTCAAACACATGAAGCTTGCCGTCGATGTAGTCCTCCACCAGCAGCAGGGTCTCCTCCGGCATTTTCTCACCGTAGCAGTCGATCAGCTTGATACCGTTGTCATAATAGGGGTTGTGGCTGGCGGAGATCATGATGCCGCAATCAAAGTCATCCACGCGAGCGATGTAAGCCACACTGGGCGTAGTAGTGACATGCAGCAGGTAAGCGTCTGCTCCGGAGGCGGTCAGTCCTGCCACCAAACTATACTCGAACATATAGGAGCTGCGGCGGGTGTCCTTACCGATAACGATACGGGCAGGCTCGTTGTTGCCGTTGCGCTCGCGCACTGCGTTATAATACCAGCCAAGGAAGCGGCCAACCTTGTAGGCGTGGTCAGCGGTCAACGTGATTCCCGCCTCACCACGGAAGCCGTCAGTTCCAAAATACTTTCCCATTATAGTTTTTCCTCATCCAAAGAGTGAATTAACAATATATGCTTTAGCCGAGAGGAAACTCTCGTTGCCTGCCATCCGCCACGTAGAGGCAGCATTTTCGGATGGCGTTGCCATGCTTTGAGCATGGCTTAGTCATAATCACGCAAAGAACCTATTTTCCAACATCAGACACAGACAATGATAGATAGGCAAATGCAGTTCCTGAATCATATAAGTTTCTGTCTGTGGAGCCTTGATGCACACATCACTCATATCCTTCAGCTTGCTGTCTTTTGCTCCCGTCAGTCCAATGACCTTCATTCCCTTAGCGTGTGCGGTTGTCGCCGCATACAGCACATTTTTACTGTTACCACTGGTGGAAATGCCAAGGAACACATCCCCGGATTTACCGTAACCATTGACCTGCTGTGCGAAGCAGAGTAGAGGTTCACAGTCATTCATATAGGCTGTGGAGAGAGCGGGATGACCATCCAGTGCAATTGCAGGAAGTGCCCCCTGCAGGTTTTCTGCCAGAACAGAACCGAGTTCCTGATTCTCGGCGACCAGCCTTTCTGCAAAATCAGTTTCGGGCTTACGAGACAGCTTAAAGCCCTTCATCAGTTCACCAACGATATGCTCCGCATCTGCTGCAGAACCACCATTGCCGGCCACAAGAAGCTTTCCACCGTTCTCATAGGACTCCTCCAGCAAAAGGTATGCGGCAACAATATCATTCTTCGCAGATTCTAAAGAGGGGTATCGTTCTACCAACAGGTCGATATGTCTCATCAGTCGGTTATCCAGTTCACGCATAGTAGCAATCTCCCTCTTATTTCAGATATTTTTCCACAAAGTCCTTCAAAGACGATACCGTCACAGTCTGTCCGTAGGACTCAGAACCAATCAAAGCAGTCTGACATCCGGCATTCTGACCCGCCTTGATATCATTTTCCCCATCGCCAATCATCCAAGACTGCGACAGTTCAATGTTAAAGTCCCGTGCTTTGCATTCAGCAGCATTCCAGGTTTCGGTTTGCGGCAATCACAGTCAAACTTCAGTTCTGGACGCTCCCCTTCATATCCCTTATGCGGATGGTGTGGGCAGAAGTAGATGGCATCCAGATATGCGCCTTCTTTGCCTAGAAGTGTCTCCATTTTGTTGTGAATCTCTTCGAGTTCTTCAAAGGACACTTCACCACGAGCAATCACAGGCTGATTCGTAACAACGATTGCCAAATAACCGGAGGCGTTGACCTTTTTGATTGCATCTGTCACGCCGTCCATCAGTTCGAACTCGTCTATATTCCGTAGGAAGCCTACATATTTATTGATAGTACCGTCCCGATCAAGGAACACCGCTTTCTGCTTATTCTTCAGATTCTTTCCGGAAACACGACCAGTTTTGTAATCCTCACATACGGAATAATAGCGTTCGGGTGTCCCCATGTCCTTCACATATTCAGGGCTATCGTAGCAGAACATCTTACCGGTTCCGGCCAACGGCTTAAGAAGCTGTCGATCCAAGTCAACCTTGATCGGTTTCCCATTCTCTCCCACAGCGCCAACCTTGTCCGCATCAATCCCCGAATGATCTAAAATGCTCGGATTGATAACATGAAGTCCAGCATTGACACGGTTGCGATAGTATTCCGGCCGTTCATCTTCCTTAGCCAGCCATCGCTCGACTGCCCCATTTTTATCAGCAATAATGAGTCCGCTATCATAAGGATGGCTATTCGGATGCGTGAAAAGAGTAACCAAACCGCCATGCTGTTTATGGAAGGCTACGAATCGATTGAAATCCACATCGAACACCGCATCTGCATTCAAAAGAAGGAAGTCCGAATCCAGCTTATCCTTGATTTTGAAAAGTGCACCAGCATTGCCTAGCGGCTCCTTCTCAAAATAGTATTCAATATGAACACCGAAGAGCTTCCCTGTTGCCGGAGATACGCCTGAACCATCACCAAAATAGTCCATGATGATGTTTCCGAGATGAGAGACGGTCAAAATAATGTCTGTGAATCCTTGGTCGCGCAGACACTCCAGTTCATGTTCCAGAACGGGCTTTCCTTCGATTTTTATCATCGGCTTGGGGATATCACTGGCAACAGAGGAGATCCGGGTACCCCTGCCACCTGCCATTATTACTGTTTTCAAATATTCAGTAGCCTCCTTTTAAGCGTTCTAGTCACACTTATCACCACTATTGTACCCATATAAACAATCATCGGAGCCATTCTTACATAAATAGTACGTAGTCCCAATATGCTAAATACAACTTGTAGTATTGTTATGATAATAGGATGTACAATGTAAATATCTGCCGAGTATTCTCTACCAATTTTAGCTAAAAGCTTCTGCCTATTGGAGTTTGCTCCTTGTCGTCCTTGCCTTACTAACGTATACGTAAAAATTGAAACAGCTAGAAATGTTGTGCTTAAATAATGATCGCGCACCGCATTTTTCCCTACGGAAACCAAAATCATCCGTGCAGCAATTGTTGTAAACGAAAACAATACCATTGCTGAAACAAGCCATTTTCTTCCAATTCTTTCGATGTGAGAATAACGGTCACGAATTATATTTCCTATGCTAAAATATGGGAGTCCTACGAAAAGAAAGTTTCGTACATAATAATACGGCACTTCATGTCCCAGAAAAACGAGTGAGTATTTTCCAAGTACTAAATCACCCAAAAGAAGTATCGGTGTACTGTAGTACAACACCTTCTTAGCATTCAAACGATCGATTAGAAATACTATAATCAATACATATAAAATTGCGCTCAAATACCATAGATGCGGACCGACTTGATTATCGTTAAATAGGAAGAATTTTGCTAAAGCGTCGCTCGAAAAAAAGCTTCTAACACAAACACATGTACAGCTTGTTTTCCCTTTACCGCATTATACACAAATTTCCATACCAAAAAAGATCACATTGGCTTTTATACTCAACAAGAAAATCTTTTTGATTTGATCCTTGCTTTTCCGACCGAGAACAACGTCAGCATGAAAGAAACCTGTAATCATAAAGAAAATCGGTACGGCAACCCTGGTCAAGGCTGTGAAGTACTCACCAACTTTTCCAGGAAAAGGGACGTGAATACATACCACCAAAAACGCACATATTGCCTTCAAAACATCCAAAGACGCTGCTCTGCTCTGCTCTGCTCTGCTCTGCTCTGCTCTGCTCTGCTCTGCTCTGCTCTGCTCTGCTCTGCTCTGCTCTGCTCTGCTCTGCTCTGCTCTGCTCTGCTCTGCTCTCACGAGTCTCTTCCTTCTTTCGCATATTGTCAATTCCTTTTTTATAAAATCTACGCATAACCTTTTTTATTACGTCCGCAATAAAATCCCGCTCCATAAGCAGAACAAGAAAACCAATGGCGTAATTTATCCAGCTGTCAGCACAGCTTACTACAACCATCAATAGTAGAACTCCCAGTCTGAAAAAGTGCTTCTTATAATCCACATCCAAATGCATAATGCTATTCGCACCTTTTAATCGTGAAAAAAAGGTTGCCAAATAACCAACTGCTGTTGCAATTGCCGCGCCATATCCTCCCCATAATGGAATAAGTGCGAAATTCAAAACTATGTTTATTCCGGCTCCTACCATTGTGGTAACAAAAACAGCTTTCGTCTTTTTTCGCCGCAGTAAAAACGGTTCCAAGGAACGAACTCAATCCACTAAAAATACTTGCATAAAGAAGAATTGGTACAAAGCGCCACGCCGAGAAGAAATCCTTCTGGAAAAGAATCAAGGCAAGAATCTTTACACCAAGTACAAGCCCTGTACAAACAATAAGATATGTATGCACCCACATATCGTATATTTGAGAGAAAAAAATCGTCTGCTCTTTTCACTTCCAAAATCATCAACTGCAGACATTTCCCAAGCACTTACCATTATTCCAGAAATAGTCGCCATAATTGATGGGATTTTATAAGAAACAGAATATATTCCCAACTCACTGAGTCCACGAAATATATTCATAATATATCTGTCAGACGAATTACTAACCCACCAGCTTATTGAATTTGGCATAAGCGGAATAGAGTATTGCAACATTTCCTTGACATAGCCACGTTCAATTTGATTTGGCCACAACAAGTCCTTCCATGCCCTACAGCCGATAAACAGCACAACGATAGTTATCCAATAGGCGGCAATCATTGCCATGAGGTATCCCTTTATACCCAACCCCAGTTTTAGCAAGAACACAATATTGCATGATATAAGAGCAACTGTATTGCATACGCCGGCAATGGAGTACATCCCCACTTTTTCACTGCCTTTTGCATATTCCATTAGCAATGTATAGAGTGAATACCCTGCGAATCCAATCAAGAAATAGTATCTATATCCTTGTAGATTACCCGAATTGAAAAAGAGCATCGACCCCAATGCCACAAATGCAATTCCAATGAACTCTATCCAAATTCCAATACTCAGCAACTGTCTTGAATCTTTACATTTATCAAGGCAAAAACGCATGACCGCTGTACTAATCATTAATGTCGCAAACGGATACAGTAGATTAATTGTTGTCGTCAATAGGTCAGATGTTGCATACTCTGCTGTTGTTAAGACAGAGGTATATAACGGCACCATCAGAAAGACTAGCAGTTTTGATGAAAAATTACCAAGCATTAGAAGCAAAGTATTTTTTACAAGTTTCTTTTCCTCACGCTTCATTTTTACAATTATATCCTTTTCCTTCCGATAATCTTGTTAACTTTATTGACCAATCTTTTTTTGTAGCCTTCGATTTTCCAAATCAAAATTGCGCTTTGGGCCTCTTTTTTAAACTTCTTCTGTTTAATTAATATTCTTTTTAAAAATGAGCTACGCATCATCGGTCTATCAATTGGTCTTTGCAACTGCTGTTGCCGATTATTCAATGCGAATCTCAGGGGTACTTTTTCCAGAACCATGATTTCTTCCAAATCAGTTATCATATTCGCTGCTTTTTCATTATGTGGAATAATCAGCGAAATTCCTTTTGAAATCTCCGAACTTAATTCGGGTTTCTCTATCTCAATCCCCCAAAAATCACCAATAGTGATATCTCCTGCTCCACTTGGAAACGTATAGGGACAATGATAGCAGCTTTCTCGATCCATTACACCAATGCCAAATGCTGTAGTGTATATATTATCGGTCGATGATATTTCCTGCCCATTCTTCAATGACAATGTTGTAAATCTATGCGACAAATGTCCTTTTTCTATTTTTTTGTCTCTGAATCGAATACCGATAACTTCCGAATTGTTATCACGCCCGACCTCTTGCAAATATTTTGCAAACGCTTCCGGGCTGGAAACACCGTGGCATACCAGCGCAACCAAAAATAGGTTCTCGTCTCCCAGTTTCCCCAAATACCGCTTAAGTCCGTCAACTTGACAAGGAGTTCCTGAAAAGAGCACCTTTTCGCCTTTTTTCAAGTTCTGCTTAACCGCAGAATATGTGTCGCCAATGTCACTCTGGGTATATTTACTTCCCCGGAGCATCTCGGGATTCTCAAATTCAAATGTATCAATGTGCTTTACACAAAGATTACTATCGTATGCTTTGCACCATAAAAGTGTGTAAATCCCTTTTTCTTGCACATCTCCGAAATTGCAATAAAGGCAGCTCCCGATGTGCTTAAACTTCGCTCATTCTCATCCTTATGCCAACCGTAATAGCAGATGTCCCCTTGTTCTCTCTTCTGGTAGTTTCCAAAGGGGCATACTTTTTCGCACAGCCCACATTTTATACATTTATCATTATTTACGACTGGATATAGAAACCCTTCCTCGTTTTTCCTCATTTGTATGCAATTACGAGGGCAAATCTGCTCACAGGCTGTACAGCCGCAAAGATTCACTCTCCACGAGGCTGTTCAAATACATATTTCTGAAAACCACCTTCCGCTTAATATTTCCAGGATATGTATCCACTCATACTATTTATCCTGATTTACAATAGACCTGATATATTTCAGTGATCCTTGCTTCTTCCTGTTAATGATTGAAGATATTTCATCCCAATCTATTTTCTGATTAAAACTGTAATCTGTTCTGTTTAAATCATCAATTCGACATTCTTGTAAATTAAAGTCATCAAGGAAATCAAGTACTCTTGTACCTGTTCGACTCACCGCATAGCTGCAAAACTTTTTCTTAAATATTGTTGAAAAAACCGTTGCATGAAAGGAATTTGTGATGACATATCTTGCGGAGTATATAGCATTTAAAAAATCTTCTACTCCTGCATCGTGACAAGATTCGATGTCAGCATCATCGTAATCAAAATCCCCAATATACAGTAGTTTTAATCCTCTACTTTGAGCAACCATTTTGGCAAAAGATAAGAGCTCAGGCATTGGTCTTAGCATATACAGAAGAATATAATCCTTTCCGCTAAACCGTGCACTCATCATGCTTTCCCATTTGTCTGCGCCGAGAAGAAGTACTGGATCTACGTCTACTCTAACGTTTTTGTCCAACAGTTCATCAAGCAGATATTTTCCCGTTTTTTCTCTAACGGACACTCCTTCAAAGTCCTTTAGCTTTCGCTTATAATACTCGCATTCTTCTTTTGCTAGGGACGATACAGCAATACTTGCTTTGCATAGCTGTATTTTTTTATATTCAGTTTGGTCGAAAAATCCAAATAGAAAAGTTGATTAGGTTGAAATTGAGGATTCCAAATCTGATCGCTTCCGCAGATAAACGTAATCCTTGATTTCTCATTCGACAATAATTCTTCAATTGTCCGATGTATTTCTACCACGATGTTTTTCTGATAGAATTCCCGAACTTTTCTTCGCTTTCTGCGGTTTTTAAAATCAGATACGGCTTTTCTAGCCTTCTTTTTTACGCCATCATACTTCGTGGGTATCAGATAGGTTTTCGCAAATCGTATGATATAGCTTTTGGGCCGCAGTTTTACAATGCTTGACCCCCCCCACATTCTTTTATTGACTGCTGAAGGGCAAAAGCCTGTAATGCCGAACCATAGTTATCTCCTATCATTGTTGCAATCTTAATCGCCATTATTTTCTCTCCTCAGCGCATTCTCAATAAACACTTTTGATTCGCTTATTTCGTGATATAGGCTCGAACTGTCACATTTGCCCAAATCATAAAATGGGAACTCACCTTGCTTCTTCAGTTCTAATCCAGCTCGATTCAGTAACGATATTGTTCTCTCTGGCGATTTCCCATTTGGAATATGTATTAATTTCTTCTCGAATATAACACTGAAAGCTGTAGCATGAAAAGAGTTTGTACAAACACATGATGCATTTTGTATCAGCCATACAAACTCCTTCGGACCCACGTTGTTTAGTCTCCTGCATCCACTATGCTTCTTAGACATTGTTGGATGTATATCGTAGATTCGCAAATTATTCTCTTGCGCATACGCTTTAGCATAATTCAATAATTCTTCATTTTCCTGCAAAAAATACACCAACACATAATTTGATTCAACAGCAACCGGTTTAGCTAATTCTCTCCATTCATCCTTTTTCAGTAAAAACACGGGATCTAAAACAACACGAACCTCTTTTTGAATCAATTCGGCTATTTTTGTTGCCGAACTAGGCTCTCTAACCGATATTTCTGAAAAATATGGTAGATTCGCTTTAATATTATCCTTCTGAACTTCCGTCAGCTGTAGTGTTCCAAGACTAGCCGCATAGGATATCCGTCTAGTTTTGCATCCCCCCGCATAGTAGGCAGAACAATCGCCTGTAATATTATTATTCCAAATCTGATCACTACCGCAAATAACACAATCATGGCGATCTAGCCATGTCACCAATTCCTTTTGTTCAGAAATAGCATCATTAACCTTTAGTTCTTCCTCTATAAATCTAGAAAAAACTCGACTCTGTTTTTTTTTTTAAAGTATTGTAACGCCAATCGTACTCTACGTTTTGGTGGCACACCCTTTGTAAAAGGACTGATTGCATACTCAGCCCGAGCCCAATCCGGATAATATGGTGCAATCTCAGCATTCATATTATGATTTTGCAAATATGTCTTTAATGCATATGCTTGCAGAAGTGCTCCATAATTATGAGCAAATTGGAAAGTTAAGATTGCAACATTCATAATCAATCTCCTTGTTTATTACCAATCAGTGGCAAATATGATATTCCAATTGCAAAGAAATACAAGATGGTTTCCTCAACGTCATACAATGGATTTCCTGTAATGCCATACATTAAAAAGTAAGCCTGTACATACAATGAAAATCGTATCCACGATGCGTCCATGGCATTTCCTGTTCGATTGACCATTTGCGCTTGTTTCAGTGTTGCAACAAATCGCTTTGCAAAAAATCCCACAAACGCAATAAAACCAACAAGTCCTGTTTCGCACAATAATTGAAGATAGATACAATGTACATGTGTGTTTCGAAGTGTAAACATCTTCATGAAATTTGTCCATCCGATCCCTAATATGGGATTAGCTATAAAATATCTAATCGCCTGTTCATGAAGCTGTGTTCGGCCAGCATCGTCAACCGAGCCTGACGTAATCAATTCTTGAAACGTCTCATAAATCTTCTTTATTCCATCACTACCTGTGAATTTTGCCAAAAATGCGAGTGCCATAAACATAGCGACGAGAAGTCCGGCAATCTTAAACACTCGATATAGTTTTTCTCTTCCATATCCTTCCATAAAATAGACCAGCATTATTGCCGCAACAAAAAAGGCAATCGGTCCACGTTTTCCCGTTAAAAGAAGGCCGCCTACCATAAAAAGAAGCAGAGGATAACTCGCACGTTTGAATACCGTCTTTCTAAAACAGAAAACAGCACCAATGCAAACAATAATAAAAAACGAAGTATATCCAACCTGGCTTTGTAAATCCAGCAACATAATTTGCTGTTCCTCTCATTTTCTCTGTTGCGTTTATACTTTCAAGTGCACCAGCGGAAAACAATGGTTTTACTAAAGCTCTATATAATGGCAGAAAGAAGTAATTAAAGAAGCAGCCAAATGAAAAAAACACTCCGATTATTGCGAATGCAATACTTCCGTTCTTTGAGTCCTTCATTTCTGGCAGCATTGCAAATGGTAACAGTAGCGCGATTGCATAGTATCTCACGCTACTCAAACTATCTGAAACACCCATTTCATAGAACATGATTATTGCTAGCAGGATAATAGTAAATAATCCTCGTGGTGCATACAAGTGCCCATGTGATCTATCAAATGAGTTCAAAAAAGCGTATGTTAAACCAATGTAAATAATGCCGTATACAACAAGATTCATTGCCACATTCCGAAAAACCAATGTTGCTAATATCGATCTTGTTACAAAAGCATAAAACAAGGTCATGTATACTGCTATATAGTTGAATGATTTATTGTTTAAATTTATTTTCATGTTCTTCCTGCCGTCATTGCTTACTTTAGTCTTGTCCCCACAAACATCTTATTCAAGGCTCCACATTTTACTCTTTCGAACAGCGTATTTCTCGATAGCATCCAGCTTATTTTCGCTTTATTTGTTTTTGAAAACAGCTTCAAGATATCATCATTATCTCGATATTCTTCTGCTCCCGGCTTCGCATATATTTTCCAATTATTGATTTCGTTTCTCAAATTGTGCTCACTAAGTACTGCTGCGATTAATTCTTCTTCCGTAGAGAACACATGCCCCCAGCCGTTCTTCTCTACCGTATATGGAATATTACCCCCTGATTTCATTGCGAAAATAAAGCAATTCGCAGCATTACTCTCATAAGTAGTGTATGAATAGGTTTCCCCACACACACACAAAGGAAAACCGCAGAAATGCGCTTTTCCTTGAGATTATTTATCATTGCATCTTTTCCCTGTGTCGCTATATCTACCTCAACGGGTGTTACGCCATCTACTTTTTCCGAGCCGTTTCCGAAATAATAGAAATCGTAATTACATCCTGCGTCTTTGACTGCCGCCACTACATTTTTAAAGATATCCCATCCCTTAATTTGCTTCTGCGCACCAACAAATCCAAGCCGTAGCGGTTCATCACTCAATATGGCCTCTTTATTACCTGTGTATTCGCCAATTGCTTTTTGATGGGAAATAACGATTGTTTTATCTGCATATTCCGGATAAAATGCAATCCAATGTTCCTTTGTATACTCAGCAGGTGCTACAAATGTGATCCTGTTTTCAAACGCACGTAGAAAATGCTGAATTTTTTCTAAATGTTCTTCTTTTTTTTTTCCAAGATAGCAAAGATCCTTTACAAGGAATATCTCTATCGATGCACGACTGAATATCATTTTTCATCAAGTTTGGGTTAATGCAACATGTATAAAAATCATGAAGATAGTATACTACCGGAACATTTTCAATTTTCTCAAGAATCCACTTAACTTCATCAATATCATTTCGAATAATATGATGTACAAGAATTCCTATACAAATCTTTCCAGCCTTATCAAATTCAAGGAGTGTGTTTAGAACCTCTTTTGCGGTCATCACACCCACAAATTTCCCATCGACAGTAAAGCCATAGCATCCAGTAGTTGTGCAATGCCAGTTTGCGCCTTCTCCCCGTGAGCGACTAATTGGAAAAATCGCAACATATCCAATACCATTCGCGCAAAAAATATCCTCATGAGCTTTTACAACCTTACTGGTGCCGCTTGAGTCAATGATGTAACTCATACCCGTTACAACAAATACATATCTTGAAAAATGGCACTCTGGCATCTGCATTTTTATCTCCTTTAATTACTTGCTACACGTCGTGCTTTTATCTCAGCCGGAACACCGATGGCAATTGAATTATCTGGAACATCCTTCAATACAACTGCATTTGCTCCAATATAAACGTTGTCCCCAATCGTTATATTTCCTATTATTACGGCTCCGCATCCAATCTGAACATTATTTCCTATTTGGGGTACACCATCTATTTTGCTTCCCTCGGGCCATTTTGCTCCAATTGTTACATTCTGAAATATCTTACAATTCGCGCCTATCGTCACCTTACTATGCACCACGCACCCCAATCCATGGTGTTCAAAACTTGTATTTTCTCCAATTTGAATATCTGCGGGAATATGATTTGAATAGATTATATAGTTAAGTAATTCAAATATTCGGGCAAACCAGTATCCCCCCATGCTTTTTTCATCCTATGTGCTATTTGCCACAGTTTATTCATATTATCAGAATTTAAAGGTTTCCTTCAAACCCATCCACCGTTGATCTTTTTCGCTCAAATTCAACGCTGTTCCGTCAGTGAGCGTATCCCCCTCAACGTTTGCATTTCCTTTGTACTCTCCCTGCACTTCCGGCCATTGGATACCGATTTCTGGGTCGTTCCATGCTAGACCGCCTTCATCGTTGGGATGATAAAAATCATCACACTTATAGCAGAATTCGGCTGTATCTGTCAAAACCAGGAAGCCATGAGCAAAGCCTCTAGGAATTAAAAACTGTTTTTTGTTCTCTGCCAAGAGAATAACACCATACCACTTGCCATACCTCAATTCTCCGGTTCGTACATTTCCGGTGTATAATGAATAACTCTCGTACCGCCGTCTTCAAACTCAAACGGAATATACATCAAATCCCGCATTGCCCAACGAACAGCATCCTGATGCTCCGGCTGCACATAGAACACGAGGAATCCTCCGCCACCAGCACCGAGCAGTTTTCCTCCCAGTGCGCCGGCAGCCATGCCTTTTGCATACAGTTCATCAATGCTATTAGTCGAAACCGCAGAACCTGTCTGACACTTCAGTTTCCATGTGTGGTCAAGCATTCTGCCAAAATCATCGAGGTCAGTGTTCTTGTCCGTCAAAATACGCTCCGCATCATCAACAAGCGCAAGCATTTCCTTAAGTTGAGCAGTCTTATCCTGCTTACCCACAGCGTTCGCTTTCTGTACATCGGAAGAGAAACGTGTAAAGCCCGTAAAGAACATCATCAAATTTTTATTGAGCTGCTTTTTACGATCCGGTGAAATAATCACTGGCAGCACTTCATAGCCGTCCGCATTGAAATTGATTCGGTTAAATCCGCCAAAAGATGCGGCAATTTGATCTTGCCAGCCACCTGCCTCCTGGCACAGGTTGCGCTCAAGGTAAATTGCTTTGTCCGCCAGCTTTTTCTTATCCGCATACTTACCCTTGAGTGCATAAAAAGCGTTCAGCATTCCAACAGCGAAGGAACTGGATGTTCCCAACCCGGAACGAGCCGGAAGATCGGCCTCATATGTAAGTCGAATCTCATGCATATCCAACATCTTCATCGCATTTCGAATCGCCGGATGCTGAATATCATCGATGTTTGTTACGCGCTCCGTCTTTGAATAAGACAGTTCCGTGGAATAATCAAAGAAGCGTGGAAGGTGACGGACATTCACATAGCAATATTTGTCGAAAGTAGTGGAAAGCACCGCACCGCCATTTTCTTTAAAGAAGCTCTCTATCGGTACCGCCACCGAAGAAGGACATCCGAAATGGTGTTTTCGTAATAATCATTTTTCGATTCCCCTGCTTTCTTTAGCTTCTTTGATGGCTTCAAGGAATGCATACCCATTTTTTTCATCTGGCTCGAGATAGGCACCTTCAGCCCACTCATTCCATGCGTTGATTACAATCATCGGAGAACCGATAGTTTGAGCTTTAATGTATAGTTTTCTGAAATAGTTTTTGAACTTTTCCGCAGTAACTCCCATCATAACATTGCAATTATAGCTCTTTCTCGGGGAGTTATCCCAATCACAAAAACATCCCAGAAATGTTCTATCGTCTTGATTTTCTCTATTTAGAATCCGATCCCAGAGCATATCATAGGATGTTTTCAATCTGACAATTCCCTTGCCTTTCTTAAGGAGAAATTTAGTGTTTATAAAATCAATTGTTCTTGTGCTTGCCACTCTCCAAATTTTCTCGAACAGCTTCTCTCCGTATGCAAATGTATAATTAGGTTCTCTTGTAACCCTTGCAGAAAAACGCCCGCACTCATCCTTTTCGTGTCTTCCAATTGTTTTTACGAAATAAATTCCATAAGGCAATCCGGCTTCACGAGCCCATTCATCCCACAATGAAAGGAATCTATTCTGATTGGGAATATCCCACGCATTATAAATCGCATAAACAGGTTTTCCGTCAATCTTGATATAACGGCTATCCTTAAAATACTGCAAGCAATAATCGAATTGTGCTCGCCAATCCAACTCTGTTCCGTATTTCTGTTCCCAAACAATTTTATTGTCCTGCCCAAACCACGTCTTTCGCCAGGACTCATTAGCCCAATACAAATAGAACGGCAAATCCAGCGTGGGATCATCGCGAATCAACTCCAGCGGAATTTCAAGCAGCTTATTACCGCAAGAATAATATTGATAGATTGCAAATCCATCTATCCCATATTCTTTCGCTAGCTTCATCTGCCAGCGAATATTCTCTTTCTGAGATAAGTCGTAGTAGTTCTTATTCAAAGGGATACGGGGTTGATTATGTCCCTCAAAAAGAGGCTTCGCACGCTTACATGCATACCATTCCGTATACCCCTTTTCCCACCATTTATTGTTATACTCTGTTTCATAAAATTGCGGCAGATACAATGCGACAACAAGCGGCTTCTTTTCACTCATTTGAATTCATCCTTTACCATTTTCCGTTGATATTCTTCAAAACTACCAATAACCTTACATGGAACACCCGCTGCGACTGTACCACTTGGAATGCTTTTATTTACTAGACTTCCAGCCCCGATTATGACATTGTCTCCAATTGTTACATCATATAGAATTCTGGATCCCGCGCCAATGAACACATTATTACCAATCGTGATTTCTCCTTGGCGGATCTTATAGTGATGCTCTTTATCCATGTAGTTAAACATCATACAGGTAATATCATGATTAACAAAATTGACATTGCTTGCAACATGTACATTATCCCCAAAGCTGATCATCTCTGGCTCTGTTCCAAAATTCCACGGTTGCAGATAGACGTGTTCACCAATAGACTTAAAATAGTGTTTCTTCTTCAGGTACTCAGCTCTTGAGTACCCCCCCCGATGGAGATTAGTCGAAGCATCATCCAATATCTTTTTAGGGTCTTAAGATTCATTTTTATACCCCCTGCTCTACACCAATTGCACTCAGGAACTCTCTTTCTCTACTCTTAGCCGAGTAAGCATCCAGCCCCTTCTGATAAGACTTCATGCACATCTGCTCATACTGTTCATTCGGCATATCAATGATTTTTCGCAGCTGAGTCTCAAGCTGTCCAACATCGCCAGGCTTAGCAAGATATCCAGTTACCCCGTCATCAATCTGTTCGCCCAATGCTCCGACATCAAAAGCCACCGCCGGTCGAGAATGCTTATATGCATCAAGCACTACACCGGACTGCGTTGCAGTTTCATATGGTAGAATCGTGCAGCGTGCATTGTAAAAATAGTCATGCATCTTGTCGTAGGGAATCACGCCTTCGTCAAGCTTCACATTAGGAAGTTTTTTAATGCATCAATTGTCTCTTTCACGCTGTCATCCGCCTTACCAGCGACAACATATTGAATATCCGGTGTCCGCTTTACCAATTCAAGCAAATACTCAATACCCTTATACCGATTCATTCGCCCGAAAAAGAGAACGTTCTTTCCCTTTGGTTTGGAATACTTGGGGAAGGAATACCAGAGATCAACCTTGTGCAGTTTATCCTTATACTGCGGATATTGTTTCAACGCATTATTATAACCATCGGCACTTCTTAAAATAATCCGGTTTGCCAATCGAGCTGTCAAATTATTGATTGTCTTATTAATTCTTGCATGTTCATCACCTGCATGGGGAATCACATCATTGATTGCATGTGCCACAGGGATATGTTTATTCTTGCAATAGAGTATAATCGGATAATTCCACACATGGAATGATTCAAAATAGACAACATCAAAATCCGTATTTCGAATCATCTTCATCATTTGATGAATACGCGCCACATTGAATGTGTCTTTAGTAATTCCCGGTCTTTTAGGAGCATCAATAAACAAATTATCGCTATTCCTAGGAGCTGGATAATCCGAATTTTTTATTGTCAACGTTGTGACCTTGTATCTATCCTTTAGGTTTTCGTACATACTAAACACGCCGTCTTGAAAACTTGTATGATCAGACATTGTCACCATTAGTATTTTCTTCATTCAATTACTCCATTAAGTCACATTATTTATCTTTCCCTTAGGAATTTCCTGAAACCATAAATAAAAAATGCAAACCACGGTCCCGGATCACTCCACGAAAACAGTTGATCCACGGTATTCCTGCGGTCAAACCACGATGGCTTTGTTTTAAATCGATTTGGTGATTTGATAAACCACATCCAATCAATCTGTGAACGCCGTACTCGGATTCCTGTTTTATACTGCTGCATCGGCGTCACCTCGTCAGCATACAGGTCTTCCATTATTTGCTGTGCAGTATTGATTCCAGACAAAAAGCCCAGCTTTGCACAGGCAATCGGTCTAAGGTTTACCTCCAGCACTTTGGGCGTATCATCCCGTGCATCAATTATCATATCGACGCCCACAGGGCCATGCAGTCCCATTTTCTTTACCAGCTGCGTGGAAATATCGTGGATATCCTTGCGGTCAATCGTTTCATTCAGCACACCAGAGCCGCCATCAATGGGATAAAATCGGTAACTCGCATAGGTAAATGCGCTTTTCGTATTTCCCTCTTTATCAACAAACAAATTATCTGCAACATTTAAGCCTTCCTGAGGGATATATTCCTGTACAACCATCTCGGACACGTCAATATCAAACTTCTCAACACAGGCGGCAAGCTCTTCCTTAGTTCCAATCTTGTGAAATCCATGTGAACCAAAACCATGGCTCGGCTTCAGGATAATTGGGAATTTGATATTAGAAGCAAGGATATCGTCTACGGATTTAGCGTCATAAATAGTCATTGGACAAGGCAAATCATTTTCCATGCAGACCTTCATGACATTATTTTTATCCTGAGCATAATCAAACACATCCTGATCATTAACTATCAGGTGTGCATAGGTGCTCAATTCCTTTTTATGGTGAGACAAAATAGTAGCTGAATACTCAGTAAACGGGATGACTACATCGTATTCACCAGACTTAACCAGCTTCAGAATCCATTCTTCCGTTCCTTTCAAGTCACGGACATTCGACACACCGAGAATCTTATGCTTAGGGTGCTTCGATGCATAACAAGTATCAAAACGGTCATCACACAGCACCGTGGTGTCACAGCCAAGACCGTTGAAGGCTTTTGTATATTCCAAGCACTGGCTCGTCAAACCATCCAGTAATAGGATTTTCTTCCCCGCAAATCTACTGTCCATTCCCGTATCTCCTCAAATATTTATCATCACCAGTTCCCGCGGATTACCCAATCTTGGAAACCGGGTCGTATTTGAAACGCCTGCGCTGATAATGTGCTTTCCAAACTGCCCACGGACATTTGAAACCATCAGTCCAATCCTTGGCACGTACACACCAACATTACCAATGCGCCATTGCCCTCCATGGTAATGCCCAGATAAAACCAAGTCGAAGGTGTCTGTTTTTCTGTCCTTAATCTTGTATTTGTAATGCTCTGGATGATGGCACAGAAGAATTTTCGTTCCTTCTTTTCGTGCATACTCCTCTAACCAATCCAAATCATAGCGAGTGGACAATCCACCGATGCGCAGCTTCTTACCTTTAATAGTCACCTGCACATCAGCATTATCCAAAACTGTAATATTGCGGTCTACGAAGAATCTCTCATCTTCAGCGGTAAAATACCATTCATGGTTTCCGACCGACATGAACACCGGGGCCAGTTTGCTTATATCTCGGAGAAACGCTAAGCCGAGGTCTTCCTCTTCTTCAGCTTCAATCCCCTTATGCTCGACCAGACAATCCAGCACCCGCATCAGACTAACTATCGGTCCTTTCATCTCTGGCAGAAACTGCCACTGTTCCATCGATAGAAAACTCCACTCGCTCTTTCCTTCCTCGTGGCGTTCCAATGTATCACCGGCAATGAGAATCGCATCGGGGCTTTCTTTTTGGAGCAGCATCAGCAGATCATCGTATGGCATACTGTGCATATCGGTCACAAGTGCCATCTTTAGCCCCAGCCCTATGTTCAGCTCATAATTCGTAACATGAATGGAATCCATTATTGCCTCATTCTTCGGTGGGATAGATTTTCAGCAGTTCCTCAAAAGTCACGAACTCGTAGCCACTCTTTTTGAGCATCTCAATTACCTTCTTGAAACGCCAAACCATATGACGGCGGCCAATATGTGTACGAAGATACCGGTCGAAACTGATACCATCCACCTTCGGCATAGGTTTCGGGGACAAATCAATTGGATGGATGTACATCACATAGGGCTTACCAGAATCTAAATACTTCTGGGTCATGTGCTTCATAAAGAACCACGGCAGCATCCGAATATACCCGCCGCCAAGGAGCATATTCATATCGCCAATTTTCTCGGTGCTGACCTCAAATTCAGTAAAGCCCTTGGTCTGGTGAATGCAGGGCACTGTCTCCTTAAAGCCCTTCAAATTCAACACCCCGTACTTGGCACTTTTCTGCGGCTTCAACTTGCTGGAGTCGTACTTAAAACCACACTCTCGCACAATGTCGAGCCGTTCATCGTCAATGCCAAAGCTCGGTGCACGGTAACCGTGAACTTGATGTCCAAGAATTCCTTCGATCTTTTGCTTTGCCTCCAGCAACTGGCTGCGGAACTCATCCGGAGCCATCGTTACAGGGCGAAGATGCTGGCAGTTGTGAACTGCGATATCATGGCCTTCTTTATCCATTGCTCTTAGTTTGTCTGCGAGCTTATCCGCAATCTCACCAACAACGAAGAACGAGCCGTGAATATCGTCCTTTTTCATAATATCCAGTGCCACATCCAAACCGTCCAGAAGCGAAATAGAACGGTCTACATTTGCCTCCGGGAAATATGTATGATACCAGTCTTCAACATCCATCGTGATAATTGCGTATTTTTTCATCCGATAAGCTCCTCTTTTACTATTGCAAAACAGCTCAGATTCATCACAAAAAGTGTGGAACCTTCGCCTTGCCAAAACCCAGTATTTCTACAAATAATTGTCGTGCATACCAGTTAAAAAACTCTTTTATCGCCGTCAAATCGACGTGTTTACTCCTGCCCCATCGCCGTGGTCGCACCTTCTGCCACGCCCTCGGTAGATTCCGCCATAAACAAAATCTTCACGGTCGCCAGCATGATTTTCAAATCCTCGATTAGACTGGGATGTGCAATATACATCAGGTCCATCTGCAGCTTATCGTAGGGGGTGGTGTTGTATTTGCCGTACACCTGCGCATAACCGGTCAAACCAGCCTTTGCCTGAAGCCGCAGCGCAAATTCCGGCATCTCCTCGCAGTACTGCGCAGCGATTTCCGGGCGCTCCGGGCGAGGACCTACAACAGACAGGTCACCCTTCAGGATGTTCAGCAACTGAGGCAGTTCGTCCAGACGGCAGGCGCGGATAATGTGACCGACCTTTGTAATACGGTCATCCTTGTCGCCGGTGGAAAGACGCGCCACGCCATCCTTTTCTGCATCCACGCGCATGGAGCGGAACTTCAAGATTTCGAACTGCTTGCCATCCTTGGTCAGGCGAACCTGCTTGTAGAAGGCGGGGCCACCATCGGATTTGACCGCAATGGCTGTGATCAGGAGCAGCGGGCTCAAGATGATCAGTGCCAGCAGTGAGATTACAATGTCCATCGCGCGCTTAACGAACAAGAATTCCGGACTTGCCATGTAGCGACCGACGCGCAGCATCGGCAGATGGAACATATGCATGGGCCACGCGCCGCTCATAATAACGTCGCCAACGCGGGGAATGACGAACATATTGATGCCCTTCCCTACGCAGTGCTTCAGGATAATGTTGCGCTCATGGCTGTGAACACCACTGACAAAAACAGTCTCCATGCCGTCCAGAATGCTCAGGTCTGCCAAGCACTCCGACACGCTCAGGGTAACCTGCACGTCGTATTTCTGGCTCAGACCATACTCGTTGATGAGCTTTTCCATACCATGACGTACATCGTAGACAACTGCGGTCTTCTGCGGCGGGAAGGTCTTGTAGTACCATTTATGTGCACAAGATGCCCAGATCGCGGCCATCACCAGCTGTCCCACGATTGCCGCAATACCCGGCAACAGATTGCAGAGCTTTGCCGACATCAGGCAGATTACAATGTATAAGATGCCATCGGTTGCCATAGCGCCAAGGATCTGGCCGTACACCAGCTCCGAGACCCGCTGCATGGACATCCAGAACGCATCGTAGACCTTGCCAAGTACAATGTACAGGATAAAAAACAGGCTTAAAATCGCAAAATGACCCTCCCACGCCAGATTTGCATAGGTCTGGTGCGAGTAGTACAGGAACCAGCAGGCCGCAAACGGCAGCTCGATCATCAGAACATTCAAGATCTTTACAATCCGCAACATTACATCATGCTGAAACTTTGACATAATCCTCTCCAATAACTCCTTTAGATTTTCTTTTTACGACCCAGATTACAGCAACTGTTTTGGGTCGCGTTATTAACTACACAAACCGATATCTTCCCCCGTTTTGTGGTTAGCCGAAACATTCAGTTTTTCGCTTTCCCTATGAGGTCCTTGTGCCAACTCCAACCGGCGCGGTCTCGAATCCGCTTTCTCCCACCTCATCCCAATCTCATCCAGCTTTGCAATCCGTTCCTCTGTCAGCACAGCGCAGCTTTTTTCAGGATTCTGGCGGGTATACCGCTGCCGCTTGACCCAATTTCCGAGGTTGTAACCGCCCGGTGACACATATTCTGCCGGTACGTTCAGGTCGCCGTGGGCATCAAAATAGCGCTTTGCCTCCTGATACCCCTCGTTCCACTTGCGGTCATTGCGATTGCCCCAGTACATCCCGATACGGTTGAGCCGCTCGACCTGTTCGTCCGTCAGCTTTCCTTTCGGGTACGCCCATTGCTGGCTTGCGACCCATTGCCCCAGCCGTTCACCAGCCGCTGTCACATAGGAACGCGGGATATTCAGGTTTCCGTTTTCCTCGTAGTAGGCTGCTGCCAGTGCATAAGCCTTTTCCCACTTGGCATCGAAAATGTTCCACACCATACCAAGCTCATCAAGCTGCGCGATGCGCTCTTCCTTCAAGCGTCCATTCAGCTTCTGCTGCCGGGTCTTGATGATCCACTGTCCCAGTGGGTAGCCGTCTGAGTCTACATATTTTCCGGGCACCATCAGGTTTCCGTAGGTGTCGTGGTATTTCTTTGCGACTTCAAATCCATGCTGCCACGCGATTTCCTTCCGGTTGCCCCAGACCATCCCGATGCTGTCCAGCCGCGCGATCTGCTGCTCGGTCAGATTGCCTTGGATCTGCCCCTCGCGCACCCGGCGCTGGGTCACCAGCCACACACCAAGGCCCAGACCACCGGGCGTCGTATACAGTTTCGGGACATTCAGGTCACCGTGTTCCGCATAGTAGATGCTCGCCTCAGAGAAGTAGTGCTCCCAGCCGGAAGAAAGGCTTGCCTGCAGCTGCTCGAACAGCACCCGGCAGTCGTGCACCTGCTCGATAACCTCAAACCGCTCGGTGACGATCTTATCGCCCTCACCGTTGACATACAGACGATGGACTGCCTCCTGCATCTCGCTTTGCAGACCGGAAATGCTGGTCAGTCCCTCAAAATTGTTGACCACATCGAGAATCAGCGGGGCTGCGGTGTCCCCGGCGGTCAGAGCACGTCCGATTTGCTGCTTATAGATGATGGGCGAAATCGTAGGTCGGAACAGGATCACGCCGGAAATGCCCTCCACATGGACGCCCTCGTTGAGCATATCGATGCAGAACAGCAGCTTCAGCCGGTTGGTCGTATCCGTCTTGAAGTCCGCAAAGGCTTTGTCAGTGTTCGGGTCATCCGAGTAGGCTTCGTATACCACAACGTCCGGGTTGACCCCTGCGAACCACTCCGGCACATGGGACACCATCTCGTCCATGTGCTCCTTATTGGCGCAGAACACGATGTACTTACCGGACTTATTTGTGATATGATGGGCAAATACTTTATCCAGCCGTCTGCCTGCTCTAGTGCGCGGCGCAGCGCGTCCAGATATTTCTGATTCACATCCCGAATGCCCGGTGTTCGCAGGTTGTCCACCCGTACCTGATACTTTGCAAGCGTTTTCTGGTACTGGTAGACCGTGGTCACATATTTCGGGGCAGGCAAAATACCCCTGACGACTGCTTCGCCAAGGGTTCATCTCGCTCGCAACACGGCTGTCAAAAAGCTCTTCAGCCATATTGCGGTTATTGTCCAGATATCGGATATTCGTCGCCGTCAGCCCCAGCAGCTTTGCATCCGGGCATAACTTTAATAAAGCCACCGTACTTTCGCCCCAACATTCGGCACCGGCACGGTGGAATTCATCGAGTATAATATAGGCAGGCTTCTGCGCTGCTATTTCGTCCAGCTGTGCCTGCGTGCAACACATCAGTTTGGCGTAGGTATAAAAGTGAACGTTTGCCAACGGAAAATCCGGGTCGTTCCTTTTCAGGCTCTCCAGCTGGGTCTTAAAGATATATTCACTGGGAGAAAGCCAGATTACGACCTTCTCTGGGTTGTCCTCGATGAGCTTGAACGCAATATAGCTCTTTCCAGTGCCGGTGGGATGAACAATGGCAGCCTTGCCATACTGCTCCATCATCCGGACTGCCGCATGATATGCTTTTTCATTGTGCTCAAACAGACATAATGCCACCTTGTTCACCCCTTCCCGCATAAAGGGGTATCCTCCACAGTGATAATGGAGGATACCAATCTTTCGACATCGTTGTTTGATTCTTCTCTTATTTTATCATGGTTATATCTGGGAATCAATAGAAATCCTTACAAATGCATCCCGCCTGACCTTAGAAAAAAACTCGCAGAAGCTAAAAGTTTTTTGCACATTGCCCAGTTCTGCATAAAAAATCCAGCAAAAAACGAAGGTGGACAGAATAAGTGGTCAGAAGGGTGTCCAAGACGCAGGAGGAAACAGAAATGGCACGACGGGGAGAAAACATTCACAAACGCAAGGATGGTCGGTGGGAAGGTCGGTACATCAAGGCGCGCACGCCGGAAGGAGGGCAAAATCCAGTGGGGCTACGTCTATGGCACGGTCTATGCTGAGGTCAAACGTGTGCTGATTCAGAAGAAAGCTGAGGCGGGCTTCTACAATCTGAAAGAGAACCGACCTGACATTTGAAGCGTTGGCCGAGGTGTGGCTGCACTCCCATCGGAATGCTGTAAAAGAATCCACCTATGCACATTATTCGTACACACTGCACAAGTATCTTCTTCCGGTTTTGAGCAAGGTGCCCGTTGCATCCCTTGACGAGAGCTTCCTCGAGCAAGCCATGCAGCAAATCATCGCCCGCCCACAGATGCCGTACACAAGCCACTGGGAAACTCTTCCGCCCGGGAATGCCTCTCGATGCTGCGTCGCATCTGCAAATATGCCACTCACTTTACGCCTGATTCGTCCAATGGAGCTGGAAGTTGCGCTTGCCAAAAGCCATCGACAAAATTTCTGCGCCTCTCTCCCCGGCGGAACAGCAGCGACTTCATCAATATGTACAGGCGAACCCCACGCCTCGCAAAATCGGCTTACTACTGGGGCTGGAATTGGGTCTTCGAATTGGCGAGATTTGTGGCTTGCAGTGGGGTGATTTTGACCTGAAACTCGGAACGCTGAAAATCAGCCGGACAGTCTGCCGAATTTCCTGCGGAAATGGACATACAAAGGTAGTCATCCAAACGCCTAAAACCCGCACCTCCCGCCGGGAAATTCCAATCCCGAAGCAGCTGCTTATTATGCTGAAAAAACTGCGCGGATGTGTCAGCAATGCTGCATGGTTTCTGTCCGGCAACGAGTCCAAGCCCACCGAACCCCGCTGCTATCGAAAAAGCATCAAGGCATATCTGAAACAGTCAACTATCCGGCAAGTACGTCCGCACGCGCTGCGCCATACCTTTGCAACGACCTGTCTGCAGGCGGGGTGCGATGTAAAGACCCTCAGCGAATTGTTAGGACACGCTAACGCCAACATCACCTTGCAACGCTATGTGCACTCTGACCTGACCCGAAAGCGCCGGGAGATGAACCGAATTTTCTCCCATCAGGTGTCCATGAGGGGCAGGAACACGCCAAATATGACGTAGTGGCGCATGATTTCTTCGCCGTATCCTCCATTATCACTATGGAGGATACTTTTTTTATTAAATATATTCTTTGCCATTACGCGGCTGCACATTCTCTGTATCATAAAATACTTTTGCAGCATACGCAGATGCGTATGCATAGCTGCACGGATTTCTGTAACATCATAGTGAGGTGAACTTCATCACGACTGTATAAAGATGCCGTTGCCAAATGCTTTGAACAACTCTACGACCAGCAGGGGATATTCCTCAACTAGTTAGCGACCCACGCCAGTGCATATTCCAAAATCGATTTATTGTTTCACTCATAGATATATTTTTATTTCTACAAACTGCACCTCTTGCGAACATAAAAAACGAGTGTTATACTGAAGCCATCAAAAAACATTGGAGGTGTCCCATATGCCCCGCCCCAAAGGAAGCAAGAACAAGCTCAAGACCGTAAAAGCAACCGTTGACTTTGCTGCGCAGATTGCCGAAAAACAGTCCGCAAAGGAAGCCGCTGCTACCGAAATTGCATCGATTACTGCGAACATCAATGCGCTGAAAGCTGACCTGAAAACCAAGAAGGCAGAGCTAAAATCTATCGATAAGGAAATCGCCAGAATCGAAGCTAAAAAGATCAAAGCTGAAACCAAAGCAGCGGAATCCGCAAAGAAAGCTGAGGCAGAGGACGTGCTGAAAAAGCTGCTGGCAAGCGGCGTGAGCGCAGACGATATCCTCGCAAAGTTGAAGTGATTTAAAATTCAGACGCAGTAGTTGACGGGAACATCTACGTCGCAAGCAGTGCAACTTGGTACCAACTTGCGATTTTTGAATTGGATTTTTCAAAATCCAAATTCAAAACGCTTGTTGGGCTGTGCCCAAACCCCTTGCGTTCTGCATCATGCGATGCAGGCTGCGCATTTTTGCAAAATGCTTTTTTAATCTGAGTGCCGATGCCTGTGGTATCGGCACTTTTTGCACAGATGGATTCCTGGAAGCAGAAAATAGTGCTATGCAGCACATCCGGGATTGTGCTATACTTGATTTACACAAACCTGTTTGCCCTAAAAAGTTGGAGGTGCTCATGGCTACACGAACCATTTGTTTTCCCATATCCGGCTACCCCTATTGCAAAGAACAGCCGGTGACATTCACATGGATAAAAGGTAGCAAGCGGCAGAATATCCGTGCCGTCCATGATGCCGTCCATACAACAGACCCGGATGTTTCCATTCTGGAAATCAGCTCTGCATCCGTTCAGCCGGAGGGTGAGGCTGTTTCTTCTCTGCGGCTTCTGCTGCGTCTGGATTCTGTTGCACAGGATGTGCCCATCAGCACGGTTTTTGAAGCCGCCAAGGTATTTGAACATGGTGGGCCATTCGCTGACCTTCTGACCTGTGCGCCATCCAAAGTCCATAAGGACACTCGACTGCGAACCAATGGAAAGTTGCTACGCTACTCTCTGGAAGGAAACGAGTATCCGACAGAGCCGTACATGGATTCGTTCTTTGAGTGGCTCTACTGCCGTGCGTTGAAGCAGTTCCCGGAAAAGGCTGAGCAGCTGAGCAGATATAATGCCTTTTCTGATATTGCTGCCGCCGCGGATTCTAAAAAGTATTATGGCGATTCCTCACGGGCGGCTGCGATTTATGTGGGACTTGCAGCGGCAGGAAAACTTTCGTGCATCGATTCCTATGAATTATTTATTGCTGAGGTCTATACGGAGCCGAAACCTTTGCCCAAGTCTGGAAAATCTGAGGCTGCTTCAAAAATGACACCCGAAGTTTCTGCACCTGCACCAGCAAAGGAGACTCCGGCAGACGAATCGTCGCAGTCCGATAATGCAAATATTCCGGATGCTGCGCAGATGGAACAGATCCTTGAGCTGCCCAAAGCGACCTGTCTGCTCCTCTCTTTGGCAAAAAATGCTGGTCTTTCTGCAAATAATTCCAGTGAGCTGGCGTATAAGGGAAAGGAATTTTTTCTTGCCGCTTATCAGAAAGCACTAAAAAACAAAACGATCCAAATCAATGTTCATAAGAACAAGATCACTTTTCCGATGGAAGAGCATGACCGCGGATTTCATGCGGTCGGAGTACTGACCCGTTCGCCTGCTTGGGAATACGGATGGAAGTTCAACTATCTGGCCGAGAATACATCCGGCGCAGAAAAGCCCGAAGTCAAAGCAAAAATCCAGAAGCCTTTGACCGCATTGGAGCATCTGGAACGTTGTGGGTATAAAATCGTTCAGCAGGTCGTACCGGAAAAACTCCCACCGATTGCTGTTCAGCGGATGGCATGGAAAACAGGTGAAGCTCTTTGCGACCCGGTGGTGGTGGATTTCTTGCAGTTTATCCGAACGCATATGCAGAACGACGGCTCTTTTTCGTTTCGTATCCCAAAGGGTACTTCCAAGAATTCGTTTGCCACACTTTCGGAAATCGCTCAGACGTGGGATAAAATGGGACTTTTTGCATCCATTGTGATCTATCCGCAGAATATCGTCTATGAGCTTGCGCAAAATGAGACTGTCCGGCATTTCCTGAGCGGAAAGTGGCTGGAGCTTTTTGTAGAGCATCAGGTTCAGCAGATCCTGAACCACTATCGGGAGGAGCAGGGCGCAGAAGTTTCGGTTTGCTCCAATGTGGTTCTTTCAGAAACGGCATCCGCAGGGAACACGCATGAGCTGGATGTCGTTTTCTCCATCAACGGAAAATTCTTCTGGGTGGAAGCCAAATCGTCCAGCCGAAGCATTGATTATGGAAAATATGCTGCTCTGTGCGAAAAGCTGAACGTGACACCAGAAAGCTTGCTTTTGGTCAACAGCGATTTGTCCGTGGAAGAGTGCGAAGGTGTTTCTTATTTCTGGAATTACCGTGTTGCAAACTGTGCAACGATCACACAGGAACTGGAAAGCATGATCGCTAAACAAATCGAAAGAGCCGGAAATGCTGTTCTGAGTACAGACTGAGCAATAAGCAAAAATGATATGTACCCCCAATACTGGACACCCAGTATTGGGGGTACATATCAAAACCGAAAAGCAGAAGCTGCCGCACAAAAATACGGTGCGGCAGCTTCTGCATTTTATCTGCTGCGTTCCCTGCGCGTACCGACAGTTCCGTTCCACCTTATTCTGCCCCCGCAGAAGGTCGTTTTTGCCCGCCGTATTTGTGCCCGTAGGGCCGCCCGGCTTTCCCGAGAATGGCCGTTTGTTTTGCCGAAAAGTCGTACTCTGCCCGGGAAAAAGCACCGGAAGGCTGCTCCGGCCATTTATTCCGCCGTTTCTTACCGATTTTACAATGTTTTTTGCAAAAAAGGCTTTACAAATGAATTTCAAAAACATATTATATAATTATAGGTTTAACTTCTTTACGCAAATAGTTTCGTATCGGTTCGTATGGGGCAGCCGGGTCTGTGCTTTTTGCACTGCTTCTGCCTTACGATAGATCACTGGAGCCCGCCGGTGCAGCCCCGCTGCACCAGATCAAATACAGAAGGAAGGTTATGCATCATGCCTGAAAAGAAAGTTTCTACTCCCGCAGCCGATGCTCCGGCTGCCGAGGGCAAGACCCGCAAATCCACCAAGGCTCCCGCCCGCCGCGGCCGCCCGCCGCTGGCACCCGAGCTGTATGTAGAGATGGGCGGTGAGCAGTACAACATCACCGACATCATTGACCGCGCCAAGGCAGACTACCGCACCACCCACAAGGTCGGCGTACAGTCCTGCAAGGTGTACGTCAAGCCCGAGGAAGGCGCAGCCTACTACGTCATCAATAAGTTTTCCGGCAAGCTGGAACTGTAACTTTTACAGGGCCGCAGACAGCACCGCACTGCTGCCGCGCCCGCCATTCCCGCATAAGGCTCCATCAACAAAAAAAGACACCGCACAGCTGTGCGGTGTCTTTTTTGCATAGGCAGCGGCTCAGAACCCCAGCATCCGCCAAAGAGTCTTACGCTCTTCGGCCGGGTCCGGGTCTGGGATCTCGAATACATAACGCTCGGTGGCGTTGATAACGGTGGTGTTGCCGCGGGTGCATACCCGGGGCAGCTTTGCATCGTAATTCAGGTGTACGTGCCCGTGGATGAACCATTTAGGCTGGTACTCGTCCAAAATCTCGTTGAAGCACTCAAAGCCCCTGTGGGCACAGTCGTCCCCGTCGTTCAGTCCCTTGGCCGGGGCGTGGGTCAGCAGCAGGTCGATGCCGCCCCTTTTGTGCGCCTGATGCTCCAGCTTGTGCACACGGCGGCGCATGGCCTTCTCGGTGTACTGATAGGTATCCTCTTTATTATAGCGCTGACAGCCCCCCAGCCCCATGATGCGCAGACCCTTCCATGTGTACACCTGATCGTCCACGCAGATGCAGCCGCCGGGTTCCCCCTGAGTCTGGTAACTGCCGTCGTGGTTGCCGTGCACATACAGGATGGGCGCAGCGGTAAAGTTTGTGAGATATTCCAGATACTTTTTGGGCAGATCCCCGCAGGAGAGGATCAGGTCGATGCCTTCCAGCCGGGCACGGGTGTCATAGTCCCACAGCGCCTTGGACGGGACATCTGAAATGGCAAGAATTTTCACGTTCGTATGCTCCATTCTGTTTCCGGTCAGGCCGGCTCATTTTTCCAGACCCTTTACGTTGTCCAGCCCGTTGATCGCCAGCACGGTACGGGTCTTGACGTCCAATTCATCGTAATGGGGCAGCTTGCCGTGTACACAGGCATCCAGCCAATCCATCTCCATCAGCTCTTTGGGGCTGTAAACTCTATTCTCCGGGGAGTGCAGGTTGTCCTCGTTATCATACAGCTTTTCCGGGAAGATGTGCACATTGTCCGAGCCCTGCAGCGTTTCCAGCAGATCCAGCAGCTGCCGCGTACCGCTGGGCAGCGCTTCCTGATACTCCAGATCCTCTGCGCCGCTGCGCAGACCCCACCAGTAGTTCACTGCGCGGGTGGTGGCTGCGTTGTCCCAGCTGCCGTCAAAAATGGAGCGCACGATCTGCACATAAAAGGTATCCCACCGCCAGATCGGCAGACCCAGCGGCTGTAAGCTGCCGTCCGGCAGTTTGCGGCACAGGCCGTAGTCCCGGTTGGTGTCGGCAGGCTCCCGGCTGTCCCGGGCGTAGACCATGTCGATCTCCGGGCAGTCAGCAAAATCCAGCGGATGGGCGGTATCGGGCTGGCAGGCCCAGCGCAGCCAGATACGGCCTGCCGGGCGCACGCTCTTCAGCCCCTGCGCAAAGGCGTTGATCGCAGCGGGCACGCCGTACACGGGGTTTGCCGCCACATAGCCGATGTGCCCGGTCTTGGTCATGATACCGGCCAGCATGCCCAGCAGATAGGTCACCTCATAGGTGCGGGGGTAGTAGGTGCGCACCAGCGGGTGCGGCGCGTTCAGCGAGCAGTTCAGGATGCGGGTCTTGGGGTGCTGCGCCGCCACCTTCAGGCAGGCGTTGTACATCCGCACGCTGGTGGCGAACACCACGTCCGCATTGTTGTGGGCTACCTCCTCCAGCACCTGCTCCGCATCCACCTCCGGGTTCACATCCTCGTAGCAGCTGATATACACCTTGTCCGGGAAGACCTTGGCCAGCGCATCGCGCCCCTCGTCATGCGCACGCACCCATGCGCTGATCTTGGCGTTGTACTCGTGGAGGAACACCACCCGCAGCTCGCTGGGCTGTTTGCTGGGGCTGAAGATATTCAGCTTGGACAGCAGCGGTTCTGCGGGGCTCTTGGGCGGTTCCAGCGAAAGCTCCACGCCATGGGGCTCGGTGAGCACCTTCACCTCGTTCCACAGCTTTTCCAGGTTCTGCCGTACCTGCGCCGGGGTGGCGTCGTAGGTGTCGGAGTAGCGGTACACCGACAGGTACACCAGCAGCGCATCACCGGTGGTCAGCCCCAGGGATCTGCCGCCCAAGGCTTCGAACTGCTGGTGGAACATGGTGTAGAAGGCGGCAAAGTTCAGTCGGTCATCCTCCGACCATGCCTCGCCGCTGGCCTTGCACACCAGCGTCTGCAGCTTGCTGTAGCCGCCCAGCTTGGAGAAATGCACATAGTTCACCTTGGACAGCTTATAGAAATCCAGGAACTCGTAGTAGATCTTATTTTCCAGATCCTCGGTGCGGGCGGGGATGAGCCGGGTGACCGTGCCCGGGATCTTGACGGCGCCGTAATACTTGAGCACCGAGACCCGCTTGTTGCCCTCCTGCACATAGAACCGGTTCATATACTCAAAGGCAATAATGGGAGTATGGATGCCCTCTTCCAAGTGCGCGTCACACAGGTTCGACCACTTGACAGCAAACTCGGTGTCCGGCTCCAGCAGGGGCATAAAATCATACGAAAAAGCGGTGTGCCGTCCGCTGGTCTTGGTGCCCACAAGGCTGTCCGACGGGATCTCCACCAGACCCAGCGGCTCCTGCGCCACGATATCCACGCCCTTGAGCACATCGTCCAGAACAGCCAGATAGGGCGACTGGCCGCGGGCTATGCGGGCACGATAGGCGCGCTGCCCTGCGCGCAGTGCACTTTTATAATCTTCCAGCATAAGAACTCCTTTTTTCTGTAAGCGAAGCGCGGTGCCGCAGTCCCCCTGCCGCACCGGAACACCTCCAGTATACCACAAAAACAGAAATAAGGCAGTATTTTGGGGTTAAAACGGTTGATTTTCCCGGTGGTTTCAGGTACGATAAGAATGATATTCAAAACCGACAGGAGTTTACGATCATGCAGACCATTTCTCTGCCCGTGCTCGAGGCGGGCGAATACGCCGGCGGCATCTGGTATTACGAGCCCCACACCTACCAAAGCTACCGTTACGTTCTGGGGCGGGTGGGCAAGCACCCGCTGGTGTGCATCGGCATCAATCCCAGTACCGCCCAGCCCGGTGCGCTGGACCCCACCTTAAAAAGTGTGGAGCGGCTGGCCGCCGCCAACGGCTTTGACAGCTGGATCATGTTCAACGTCTACCCCCAGCGCGCCACCGACCCCAACGATATGGATAAGACCCCCGACCGCGCCCTGTGCGATGAAAACCTGCGCTGGCTGCGGGCGGTGCTGGCACAGACCGAGCCCACCATGTGGGCGGCATGGGGCACCCTGATCGAAAAGCGGGACTACCTGCCCGGCCTGATGCGGGAGATGGTGGCCCTGACGCGGGAGCGGGAGATCCCGTGGGTCACCTTTGGCAAGCGCAGCAAAAAGGGACACCCGCACCACCCGCTGTATCTGCGCAAGGATTCCACCCCGGAGCCTTTTGATGTGGAAAACTATCTGGACACCTGTTTCTGATGTCCGACCCGACAGGAGGAGAGCTGCTTTGACCGCAGAACAGTATAAGCCCATCTATCACTGGTTCAGCGACCATCCGGCCGTAAAGCGGCTGGTCGTTTTTCTGGACCGGTGGCTGCCGCTGGTGCCCTTTGTGTGCTATCCGGTGCTGCTGTGCCTGCTGAACATCCGGCTCTCGCGGCTGTTCCTCACCCAGAAGCAGGCCGCACTGGACTTTATGGTGCTCATCGCCCGCTCCGTCTTTGTGCCGGGGCTGGTGTTCTGGGGCGGCACGCTGCTGCGCAGTCGGCTGCACTTTCCCCGCCCCTACGAGCAGCCCGGCTTTACCCCGCTGGTGGCAAAGGAGAGCCGTGGACACTCCATGCCCTCCCGCCACGCGCTGAGCGCCGCCGTGCTGGCGGCGGTGTGGCTGTATTTCTACCCCGCTGCGGGCTGCGTGATGGTGGGCATTGCCCTGCTCATCTGCTGCCTGCGGGTGCTCACCGGGGTGCATCATGTGCGGGACGTGGTGTGCGGCTTTGCACTGGGCTTTGCGCTGGGCTGTGCCGGAATGTGGCTGCTGTAAGTCCGTTCCTACACGCTGGAACGGCCATTTTTGCCCGCAGCGCAAAAAAGTTGAAACTTTTTTCAGATTTTCCTTGACAGAATGCGATGGGTATGGTATTATTTCTCTCGCAGCCTGTGCCGACACAGAGCTGCCGCCATAAAGGAACCCATTGGGATAACAACGTGCGCCCGTAGCTCAGGTGGATAGAGCAACTGCCTTCTAAGCAGTGGGCCGGGGGTTCGAGTCCCTTCGGGCGCATCTATGTGGTGCCCATAGCGTAGTCGGTTAACGCGCCAGATTGTGGATCTGGAGACCGTGGGTTCGAATCCCACTGGGCACCCCACCAAAAAGTCCGCTGTTTTGAACAGCGGACTTTTTTTTTGGTGAATACTACAAAAGTACGGCACCCCGGCAAAGCAGCTGCTTTGCCGGGGTGCCTTTTCTCTTATTTATTCATCTCCTGCAGGATCTTTGCGATCTGGGCGGGGGTATAGCCCTCCTGCCGCAGGGCGGAGGTGATGGCCACATCGCTCTTGCCCTGACTGCGCAGCAGCGCTGCCGTGTAGGGCACCTTGGCGCTGACAGTGCTGCGGCTGCCGCCGGAGGCAGAACCGCTGCTGCCGGTGGCCTTTCTGCTGCTGGAGCTGCCGGACTTTGTGCCCGCAGCCGCTGCCTTGCTGGCGGCCTGTGCGGCCTTCTGCTGGGCATTAGCCTGCTTCAGTGCCCACTCGCCCTTGGCAATGTTCAGCTTCTGACTGGTCACATTGTTGTTGAAGGCCTGCTGCTTCAGCGCATCCTGATAGGCGCGCTCGCTGGCGGTGTTGTCGTACTGCTGCTGGGTCAGTGCGTCCTGCCGCTGCTTTTCCTGCATCTGCTGGCTCCACTGGGTGTCAGCGCGCTCGGCCTCGTAGGCGCGGTTGCCGGAGTAGATGTTGTACCCGGTGTTCAGCAGGCTGCCCGCCAACGTGCCCAGACCGGTGGTGCCGGTAATGGCCAGCTGCACCACGTCCCCGATGACCCCCAGCACCGTCATGATGTTATTGAAAGTCTGCTGGCGCTGGCTGATTTCCGCCTGCTCCTGCGCGGTGTAGTAGCCGTGCAGGGTGTCCAGCCGGTTCAGGTGCTCCTGATACTGGCCGTAGTCCTTGGCATAGGCGTCGTTGTACGCCTCGCCTTTCTGCTGCAGCTGGGTGTAATAGTCCTGCAGCTGCCGGTCGTACAGGGTCTGAGCATTCTGCTCCTGTCCGTTCAGCTGGTCCAGCCGGTTCACCAGTTCTTCGCCGCCGCTCTGGTAGGTATCCAGCGCCAGATTGTACAGGGTGGGGATGGCGCTGGCCAGCCCGCCGATCTGCTGCTGATAGGCCTGCTGCGCCGCACTGGTGGCATAGCTGGAGCCGTAACCGCCGGTCAGAGCAGCAGCCTGTGCCGCCGCGTCCGCGCTGGCGTTGTGGGCGTTCTGGGTATACAGCTGCTCGTACTGGCGGTAAAGCGGGTCACGGGTGTAGCTGTACTGAAAATTCTCCCGTTCCAGCAGCTGCCCCAGCAGGCTGTTGATCTTATCCTGATAGCTGCTCTGGTAGTCTGCGGGGCGGTTCTGCTGCCACTGCTTCAGGGCGTCGGCCGCATCGGTCACCTGCTGACCGGGGCGGTAGCTGACGTTTGCCATGGCCTTTTCCACATCGGCTCGGCTGTTCAGCCCCTCGGCGCTGTAAGTGGACTGCGCAGCGGGCTGTGCCTGCGTTTGCACCTCCGGCTGCAGCAGTTCCTCCTTCTTTTGGATGCCATATAATTCTCCTTTCGTTCTTATAATCCCTGCAGCTTGCTGCGCAGGGTGTCGGACATATTTTCCGTATCCAGATTGGTCAGTACATACTGCAGCTGCTCCTGCATCTGGTACAAATAGCTGCGCAGTGCCCGGGCATCCTCCGGGTCCATGTGATCGCTGAACTTGGGCAGGCCCAGCTTGCTCAGGCCGTTCATGCTTGCCATGAGGCATCCTCCTCCCATAATTTTCCCTTTGCCGGGGCGATGGTGCGCACAAGTCCGCGCAGGGTGATCTGCCCTTTGCCGCGCAGCCGCAGCCGCAGCGACCCGCACCGCCGGGGTACAAAGGGCAGGTCAAAGCTACGGCGGCTGCCTTGGGCAGCAAGGGAAGCCACCGTCTCCCACGCGCCGCCGTCATAGCTCACCGCCACTTCTACTGTGCTGGTGCACTCGGCGTCCAGCCGCAAAGTCAGCCGGGAGAGGTACCGCTGCTCGGTGCCGTCCAGCCCCACATCGCCGGTGACCAGCTCAAAGGGGATGTCCGTTTCCACGCCGTCGGTGCTCTGCAAGTCCGGCTCGCGGGTGGGGTCTGCCGCCCACAGCGCCTGTCCGTCCCACAGATAAAGCTGCCCGCCGGTGCTGGTCATATCGCAGGAGCAGACGTCCTCCTCGCTCCACAACCCCTTCTCGGTATCGTAGACCAGCAGCCGGGCATTCTCCCGGGAGATGTGCAGGTAGTACCGGCCATCCAGCGCACCACCCACAGCGCTTTGCACGTTGGAAAGCTTTGCGGCGTCCAGCGCGCCGGACACCTTGGTGGGCAGACTGCCGTCCCACGCCATGACGCCGTCCGGCGAGAGATAATACAGCGTCTCGTTCAGCACGCACAGGCTGCGGGCGGCGTTTTTGGCAACGCCCCGGCAGCGCAGGCTGGAAAGCTGAAAATCCGAAGGCTTGGAGCCGTACAGCTTGTGCAGGGTGTTCTCTTTAAAGAACAGTGCATAGCCCATGCAGGAAGCTGCCCCGGTAAAGGCTCCGTCGCTGCCCACGGTGACGGCGTAGCTGTCTGCGGCGATGCCCCGGTAGCTGAACCAGTTGGTGGGGTCGCCCAGCTTGCAGCCGTAGATAACGTTCTCCCTGCTGTTGCAGCCCCACACCCGGTTGTCGCACTCGGTCACAAAATCCAGTTCCGGCACCCGGCGCTCCATGGATACCGTCTGCGCAGCTTCCACACTGCGGTGCTGTTTGCCGTCCATGCTCTGCCACTGGGCGGCGGCGGCGTTCTGCACCAGTGTACCGTAGAAATACTCACCCTGCGGGGTGCAGTGCACCCGCAGCCAGTCCTCGCCCACGTCATACACGATCTGGTCTCCGTTCAGCTCCGGGCTCTGCCCTGCCGCTTCGGCGGCTGCGCCCTGCACAGTCACGGTGTCCCACTGCCGGAACAGCTTGCCCAGCCCTGCCGCCGTGATGCGGCAGTATTCCAGCGGGATGGCCGCCCAGCTGCCGGAGTTTTTGCTGTACATCTCCAGCGTGCTGTCGTACCGCCACGGATGGTCGGCATCCTCTACCTTTAAAAACAGCTGTCCGTCTGCCGGTTCGGCGGGCTCCTCCCGGCCAAAGGCCTCCACCTGATAGGTCTTGCCTGCGGCATCACAGGGGGCAAAGGTCACGCTTTTGCCCGCCGCCGTCCACAGTGCTCCCAGTGCGGTCACGCTGCCGTCTGCCGTATCAAAGGCCAGCTTGTCCGGAAAGATCAGGATCTTTGTACCGATGCCCACCAGCGCCTTGCGGCCGTCGGTCACGGCGTCCAGCTTCGCCACCGCCGGGGCGGCGGCATCGTCCGGGGTATAGGTGATATCCCGCCCGCAGACGGTCAGCAGACCGTTCAGGTGGTACATCCCGTTCAGGCCGGTCAGCGCCCGCAGCTTGCGGCGGGGGGTGCGGGTGCTCAGGGCGGGAAAATCCCGGGTGGAAAAGTTCACTCCGGCGCTGTACTCTGCTTCCGAGCAGCCGTAGGTCTCGTTCAGGCCGCCAAAGGCCCGCAGCAGCTGCCGGGTGTTGGCAAGCCGTATTCTGTCTGCCAGTACCATCACCTCACCTCCTTACCAGCGCCACTGCGCCCGGTTGCGGGGCGGGTAGTTCTGCCGCAGCCAGACCGCCAACTCTGCGTACAGGGCGTTGTACTGTGCCTGCTCCCCGGCGTAGCGATCAGTCTCGCCCAAGGCGGCATCCATCTGCGCACACAGCAGGTGCGGGTACAGGGCATCAAAGGGCGGCGGTGCCAGCAGCGTCTGGTCGTCCTGCACCGGCTGCTCCCACGGACGGTCTGCGCCCACGGCGTCAAACGCCCCGGCGGCGGCGCGGTCAAACAGCTTTGTGCGCAGCAATGCGTCCGCCTCCCGCAGCCATTGCACACGGGTCTCGGTCTCAATGCGGCAGTTTGGGCGCAGCTGCTCGGCACACTCCAAAGCCTCTCCTATGGTCATCTCATCACATCCTTTTATAAAAAGCCCGGCCGGGGCATTTCTCCCAGCCGGGCAGCGTTTATTTTACTGCGCCGCGTTCTCCGCAGCGGCAATGCGGGCAGCGGTCAGTTCGTCCTGACGCTGGCTGTGCTCCAGCACCTCGGCCACAGCGGGCGGCACCTCCACTTCCACGCCGCGGCGGATCTTATAGTTCACGCCGTTGACGCTGACGAACAGATCACCCTTGTAGCGGCTGTTGTCCTTGAACAGCCGGATGCGCACATTCTTTTCAGCCATAGGCACCTCCTTAGTTGGCGGCAGCGGTGGCAGAGTAGCTGGACACGCTCTCGATGCGCACCATGTACTGTTCCACCAGACGCTCGGCGGCGCGCATACCCTTCCAGCCCACAGAGGCGCGCTGGTTCAGCGGGTCGTCGCCGTAGCCCAGCTGCTTGACGATGTGTTCCAGACCGCCGCCCTCCAGCTCGGTCACGCCGTAGGCGTGGGCACCCAGCACCAGCGTACCGAACACCGCAAGACCCGTCGGGCAGGTGTCGTCCTTCCAGATTTTGGCCTCGCTGGTCTCGATAAAGCGGATGTTGCCCAGCTTGCCGATCTCGCCGCGGAACATGGTGTCGGGGTCGGCGTACTTGTGCACCTCCATAAACTCCTTGCAGGTCTTGAGGTCGTAGGCTGCATAGGGGTGGATGATGGCAACGTAGCTGTCGCCGATGGGGTCAGCGTTCATTGCGCCCAGCTGCGCCGCAGCCTGAAAGAACAGCTTCGGGGTCAGGGTGCAGCTCTTGTCCAGCGCCTTGCGGCTGGTAACGGCGGTCTCGGCACCGTCTGCGCCCAGCTTCGGGGCGTAGATGACATTGGTGCCGCCCGCCAGCACATCGCGGGTGATGCTGTCCATGGTGCGGCCGGCCTGACTTGCCAGCACGCGGGTGGCCTGCACCACATTGTTGTCGATGGCGGTCATCTGCAAAACATCGGTCAGCGGGGTCCAGCCGCCGTACTGGTGCAGGTCGCTGGTGATACTGGTCACGTTCAGAGCCTGCCCGTTGGGGGTAACGCCCTCGGTCAGCGGGGTGCTGGCCTTGGGCAGGCTGTCGTACTTGCGGAACTCGATGGTCTTGCCGCCGTTCTGGGGCACAGGGTAGTAATCCGCAAACTGGTCGTGCACAAGGCGCGGCTCTGCCTGATCGATCAGGCGCTTCTCGTAAAAGGTCTTCATTTCCACCGACATGGTGCCGGTGGTGTTGGTCTGCGCGTCCGCAAACAGCTGGATGTTAAAATTCATCATGCTTTTTTCCTTTCTCCTGTCGGGTTAAAGTTCGATCTGTGCACCGTGCAGCACACGGCGCTCCAAAGCTTCCCGCTGGGCGCGGGTCATGGCGGCTACGTCCGGCCGTACCGAGGCGGCAGCGCCGGGGCGCAGGCCGTTTTCCAGCGGACGCGCAGCGCGCTGCTGCACCCGCTCCACTACCCCCTGCTCCACGATCTGTGCCGTGGTGCGCAGGGCATCCTCGTAGTGGGCAAGGCGGTAGGCGTCCTGCACCCGCATGCCGGGCAGCTGCATCAGACGGCGCATCTCCGGGTTCTTCAGCTCTGCCTTCAGGTCAAAACCCGGCTGGCTGCGGCGCATGGCCGCTTCCTCTGCCGCCCAGCGGGCGTGCAGGCTGTGCACCGTGTTTTCCACCGGCAGCGGCAGGGGCGGCAATACCGGGCGCTCCGGCTGTGCGGGTGTTTCCGGCTGCGGCTCCGGCTCTGCCGGGGTCTGCTGAGGCGCTTCCGGCTGCGCGGCTGGGGCTTCCGGCTTCAGGGTGCCCGCAGCCACCGCCTGTCGGCTCTGTGCCGGGCTCAACGCAGGTGCGGCTTCCCCCTCCGCAAACAGCTGCAAGTCCATCATGCTCTGCTGTCCGCTGCGGCTCACATCCGCAAAGCGCACGTTGTCCGGGTAGCGCTCTGCCAGCAGGGCAAAGCCCGCCTTGGCCAGTTCAAATGCACCCTGCACCCACGGTGCTACCGGGGCCTGCACCGCCACGGCAAGGCGCGGGCCCTCCGGCTCGTCCCAGGCATCGCTGCGGGCGCTCTCCTCCCCTGCCAGCAGGTACACCAGCGCCTGCATCAGGGTGCTTGCGCCAGCGCATACGATGTCCTGCCCGGCGGGCGCGTAGCCCGCGTGACCTGCGGCTTCCAGCCGCAGGCTCAGCCCCTTGGGGCCGTCCAGCTCGCTGTAACATACCTTGATCATCTCACTTCACCTCCTTTCCGTTCCAGTTCATGGCGCGGGCAGCCGCCGCCACCGGCAGCTGTGCCGTCAGACTGGCGGTGTCCTGCGCCGTTTGGGTGCCGCCGGGCTGCTGCGCAAGAGCGGCGGTCAGTCTTGCCATCTGCCCTTGCAGCTGCAACAGCTGCTGCGCCAGCGTGCCGTTCTGCCGCACCCGGGCGCGCACCTTTTCCACCCCTTCAAAGTCCATCATTTCCAGCGCCGCAAGGGCAGCATCCGCGTTGGCGGGGTCAAAGAAGCCCAGCTTGTAGCACTCCTTGGCGGTCTCGTTCTGGGACAGGCGGCTGAAGGTGCTCTTTTGGCGGCGCTGACCACGATGTCAAAGACAGGCTCCCGGCTGCCCAGCTCCACCCCGCCCACGGCGGGCACGGGCTTTGCGCGCAGCCCCTGCGCCGAGAAGGGCACGAATTCGCTCTCGCCGCGCTGCCCGGTGATACGGAACACCCGCTGCTCGTCGTAGAACTGCCGCATCAGCTCAATGATAAGGTAGCACTGCTTTGCAAAGGCGCGGTAAGCGCTCTTGAGCATATCCCGGCTCAGCTTGCTGCCCGCCTCCTGCAAGGCAGCGATGGCGCTGGCGGCGGTCACACCGCCGGTGGTGCCGCCCTGCGTCAGGTCGCGGTTGCCGCTGATCTCCTTCAGTTCCTCGATGCGGCTGTTGCGGTAGCTCAGGCTGTTGCCCTGCAAGCCCGCCGTTTGCAGCGGACGGAAGCTGTCCTCGTTCAGGCGGCCCACAACGTGCACGATGTCCCGGCTCAGGTCGGCCAGTTCTTCCTCGTTCACCCCGGCGGTATCGCTGAGCACATACCGCTGGCGGGAGGCCAGCAGCACGTTCTCGTCCATGGCGTGGTTCATCTTATCAATGGCGTTCTGACAGTCCTTCATCACGTCGATGTAGCCGAACCCGGCAGGGGAATCCTCCTCCACGAACAACGGGTCGAACACAAAGGGGTACTTGCCGTGGTCGTACAAGCCGCGCGCCGCCAGCGCCGGGTCGTTCTGGCTGGCATACAGCACCACGCCGTTGCAAAGCTTGCAGTAGTGCAGACGCAATTTGCCGTTCTCGTCCGGGCGCTTATAGTACCAGTCCACCACCACGCTCTTGTTGGCGGTGGTCTGGCCATCCTCGTGGATGTACCGGGGCACGTCCACCACCCCGGCGGCGTGCCCCGTCAGCTGCGGGTACTGCGCAGTCAGCCGGGCAGTGTCCTCTAAACTGAGGTGGAACAGATCCGGCGAGTCCTGAATATCCTGCACGCCGGGCTCCCAGTAGAGCATCAGCAGGTTGACGCTGCGCACCGCAATGTCGCCCAGCCCGCCGCGCGCCGCCGGGTCCCAGAAGATGCCGGTAACGCCAGTGCCCTGTTTGAGCTTGCGCCACCAGACATCGCTGTACACCTGCTCGTAATCCGCCTGCTCCAGCACCACCGGCAGCACGCTGGAAAGTGCCTGCGCTGTGGCCTGATCGTCTGCCGCCCGGGGCAGCACCATGGGCTCGGGGTAGTTGTCCATGGCATCGGCGTGCTTGTTGGCGATGCTGTTGAACAGCCACCCGCTGGAGGGCTGCGCCTTGCCGGGCATCAGCGGGTCGCGGTAGTTTTTCCAGTGTCCCATGCGGAACCACAGCTCGTTATCGATCAGGCGCTTGTCCAGCGCCGCCTTGCCTGCCTTGTAGCGCTGCAGCGTCTGCAATGCAGCCGCCGCCTCTGCCGCGCCGATGGGCAGGCTCTCTGCTCTTGTATCTTCCATAGTTCTTTCCTTTCTGTCCTATTTTTCAGATGCGGTAGAACCGCGCCTGCCGGTGCAGCTCCAGCGGGTCGTCCGGCCTTGGCGGCGCGGCAGAAGTCTCGGGCGGGCTGATGGGATGCTCCATCAGCACATAGCGGCACTCGTCGTAGATGTGATCCTCCTGCCGGGTGTCGATATCCTCCACATTGCTCTCGTCGTACACAAGGTTCGGCAGGGTGCGGATGAAGTGCTTGCAGCTGCTGAACACCTGCAGCATCGGCCGTCCGTCCGGCGCAAACCGCAGCCGGTAGTGAAACTGCATCTTACCCGCCAGCCGGGTGTGGTCCCCGGGCTGCCAGTGCAGAAAATGCGGGCTGCGCTCCATCATGGCCGCAATGCTCTCGCCCCGGCTCTCGTCAAAGATGGCGGGGTCTGCCACTCCGTGGATCACCCTGCCCCGCAGCAGCGGGTCGTTCTGCTCAGCTTCCCGGATGCGCTTGGCCTGCTCCACCGGGTCGATGCGCAGGCCCTCGTTGGGACGTCCGGTGCAGCCGTACAGCTCCTTGATGCGGTACAGCCGCCCCTCCTCGTCCACCGCATACCACCCCACCGAAAAGGGCTTGGAAAAACCGAAGTCGTACCCGCGCCAGATGGGCCAGTGCTTGGGGATGGCAAAGGGCGCGATGACGTGGGTCCAGCGCTGATCCTGATAATGCGCCGGGTCGTTGCGCCATTCGGTGAACACCTGCCCGGAAAAGCTGTCCCAGCTGCCGTAGAGCAGCGCCTGCTTTTCCGCCTCCGGCAGGCTGGCAAGGCTTGCCAGATACCCGGGGTCGTTGGCCAGCAGGGCAGGGTTATCGAACACGCTGGACGGGATGAATACCCGCGCCCGCTCCATCTGCTGGTCGGTGCCGTCCGGCAGGCGCACCGTGACGGTTTCCACAATGGGCGTGCCGGGCGGGGCGGGGGTGATGAACCGTGCCTTCACCCAGCCGTGGCCGATGCCGCCGGGGTTGGTGGTGGCACGCATATACACCCGGGTGCCCGGCCCGGTGGGGCGGTTGCGGCTCATCATGTAGCTGTACTCGTCCCACTCAAAGTGGGTCAGCTCGTCAAAGCCGATAAAATCGTAGGCTTTGCCCTGATAGTTGGTGCGGTCCTTGGTGTACTGCATGGAGCCAAACCAGATCTTTGCCCCGCTGGGAAAGACCCATACATGGGAGGTAGCGTTGTACTGCGCCTCCGGGAAAGCCCGGCGGTAGTACATCTGGCTCTTATCCACAAGGTCGGAAAGCTGTGGGTAGGTCTTGCGCAGGATCAGCGCCCGGTAATGCGGGATGTGCACCTGCCGCAGCGCTTCGATGAGCAGTGCATCGCTCTTGCCGCCGCCCGCCGCGCCGCCGTACAGTGCCTCCGGCTCCGGTCTGCGCATAAATTCCAGCTGCCGGGGCTGCGGCTTCCACACAATGACTGCCCGCTCGGTTCTGTTCATTCCTTCTCCTCCTGTTCCACCGGCGGCAGCAGCACCACGCCGCACTCTGTCCCTTCCAGCTCTGTGCCCTGATCGTTCAGGGTCTTTACCACACCCGCCAGATCCTTGAGTACGGCGGTAGCCTCCTTCAGCCCCTTCATCATCCCGGGGTCGGGGGTGTTTTCCCGCCGGGCGGCCTTCTGCCGCTCGTTCAGCTCCTTCACCTCCTGCGCCAGCAGGGTGCTCAGGGTGTCGGCGGCGCGGTTCAGGCTCTTCAGCCCGGCGGCGGGCTTTGTCTGCCCCATGATGTTCTTCCTCCTTTCGTCCGGTGTCCCGGGCTCTGTACACAGGATATCACCCGCCCGCCGTGCCCGACAGTGTGCACTTTTGCAGGGCCAGCGGGTATTTTTGCGCGGTTGTTTTCCTCATTGTATATTTTACGCTTTCAAAACACAACGCAGTTTCGTCAGTTTTGTTATCCCGACTGGCGCGGCGCGCAAAAAATGGCCGCTCGTATTTCGGGCACTGCCACCAAAAACGTTCGCTGCGCACTGCCTGCCCTATCACTATAAAGGTACAGTGCCGCCCCACCCGGGGAGTAAACATTTTTCTCGACCCGTGTTGTTTTTCCCTTCCGGTAAGAGTGTATAAAAGGCGTTTTCTTTCCGCTGCGTAGTATCCCTGAAAATATCTTTCAAAAAATGTATCGCCCCTTTTCGCGGTTTTTTAGCAGTCATGCAACATTCAGTCATGTTCAAGCATGTTTTTTTACATACCTTCATCATATTTGTATGTTGGTTGCATCGGCATGAAAAGTTGTGATAATTCGCGAAAAGATTTTGTAACCTTTGGTCCGCTTTTGTAGAAACGTAACAAAACATTTGCACCAATATTGTGAACTTATTCTCTTGCGGAACACCCCCATACAAGGGTATAATACTGTCAGGGATTACGGACGTATGCGACAAATGCGTCTGTGAATATGCTGTGACACACAAATGAAGGAGATTACTATTATGAAAATGATTTCTCGTCGCGACTTCCTGAAGGCTTCCGCTGTTGTGGGCGCTACCGCTGCTATGACCGCTTGCGGCGGCTCTTCCTCCACCAGCACCGCTGCTTCCAGCGTTGCTTCTTCCACCGCTGCTTCTGCCGCTGCTACCAACGGCTCCGCCAACGTCGGCGTTTGCATCTATCAGTTTGCTGATAACTTCATGACCCTGTACCGTGCTGATCTGGAAGGCTACCTGAAGGACATGGGCTACTCCGTCACCATCATGGACGGCAAGAACGACCAGAACACCCAGACCGAGCAGATCAACACCTTCCTGCAGCAGGGCGTGGACGTGCTGGTCATCAACCCTGTCCAGACCACTTCCGCTCAGACCATCGTTGACACCGTTTCTCCCTCCGGCACCCCCATCGTGTTCATTAACCGTGAGCCCGAGGAGAGCGTGCTGGATTCCTACAAGGGCAAGTGCTGCTACGTTGGTGCTGACGCACGTCAGTCCGGTACTTATCAGGGCGAGCTGATCCTGGAGACCGAGACTCAGGGCGATATCAACGGTGACGGCAAGATCACCTACATTATGTGCAAGGGCGACCCCGAGAACATCGACGCTCAGTACCGCACCGAGTACTCCATCAAGGCTCTGACCGATAAAGGCAAGGAAGTCGAGTGCCTGTACGAGTACCTGGACAACTGGGATCAGACCACCGCTCAGCAGGACGTTGCAAACGCTCTGTCTCAGTACGGCGATAAGATCGAAGTCGTCTTCTGCAACAACGACGCAATGGCACTGGGCGCTCTGCAGTCCATCCAGCAGGCTGGCCGCACCGTTGGCAAGGACGTCTACCTGGTCGGCGTCGATGCTCTGGTAGAGGCTGTCCAGAACGTTGTGGACGGCAACATGACCGGTACCGTTCTGAACGACGACGTGGGCCAGGCTACCAAGGCTGCCGAGGCTACCAAGCTGTTCGTTGAGGGCAAGGATGTCGAGAAGTACTACTGGGTCGACTACGTCAAGGTCACCAAGGACAACGCTTCTCAGTACCTGAAGGAAGACTAAAGTTTCCCGGAACCAATGCAAGGTGCGCAGCAGGCCTTAACGGCTTGAATGTAAGCTAAAAAGCGCGTGCGTGCGAGAAAACGTCTCCACGCACGCGCCTTATTTTAGAAAAAAAACTGCCCGCCTGTAAACAACCAAAAAGGAGGCTTTTGCGGAATGTCAGAATACCGTCTGGTAATGAAAGGCGTGGTCAAGACCTTCCCCGGTGTCAAAGCCCTGGATCATGCACAGCTGGAGCTCCGTCCCGGCAAAGTCATGGCTCTGATGGGCGAAAACGGTGCCGGTAAGTCCACTCTGATGAAATGTATGTTCGGCATTTACAAGATGGACGAGGGCGAGATCGAATACGAGGGGCAGAAGGTAACCATCCCCACCCCGCTGGATGCACTGGACCGCGGCATCGCCATGGTGCATCAGGAACTGCAGCCCATTCCGGCCCGTACCGTGGCCGAGAATATCTGGCTGGGACGCTACCCCACCAAGAAATACGGCATCGTCACCGTTGTGGATCACGCCAAAATGTACAAAGATACCGATGAACTGCTGAAGAAACTGAAGCTGGACATCGATCCCCATGCAAAGCTGGGTTCTTTGAGCATCGCCCAGATGCAGATGGTGGAAATTGCTAAAGCTGTTTCCGCCAACTGCAAGGTGCTGATCCTGGACGAGCCCACCTCCTCTCTGACCGCAAACGAGGTCGAGAGCCTGTTCCGCATCATGCGGGAGCTGAAGGAGCAGGGCGTTGCTCTGGTCTACATCAGCCACAAGATGGACGAGATCAAGGTCATCGCAGACGAAGTTACCATCATGCGCGATGGCCAGTACATCGGTAAGTGGGACGTTGCCAACATGACCAAGGAAGAGATCATTGCAAAGATGGTCGGCCGTGAGCTGTCCAACCTGTTCCCCCCGCTGGAGAACGTGCCCTCGGACGAGGTCATGATGAAGGTGGAGGACTTCACCTCCATCCATCCCCGCTCCTTCCGCCATTGCAGCTTTGAGCTGAAAAAGGGCGAAATTCTGGGCGTTGCCGGTCTGGTGGGCGCACAGCGCACCGAGCTGATGGAAGGCATCTTCGGCCTGCGTGCCCATACCTCCGGTAAGGTGTGGATCAAGGGCGAAGAGGTGAACATCAAGCAGCCCCGCGACGCCATCCAGAAGAGCGTGGCTCTGCTGACCGAGGACCGCCGTGCCACCGGCATCATGGGTGTGCTGAGTGTTGCGGATAACATCTCCATCGCATCGCTGGATGCCCTGCGCAAGGGCCCCATCATGCTGGACGACAAGAAGATCCTGGATCTGGTGGCTACCAACAAGGAAAAGATGGCCATCAAGGTGCCCAGCCCCAAGACCCAGATCAAGAGCCTTTCCGGCGGCAACCAGCAGAAGGTGCTGATTGCCCGCTGGCTGGCCAACAACCCCGATGTGCTCATTCTAGACGAGCCTACCCGTGGCATCGACGTCGGTGCAAAGTACGAAATTTACTGCATCATCGCCGATCTGGCCAAGCAGGGCAAGAGCATTATCATGATCTCCTCTGAAATGAGCGAGATCATTGGTATGTCCAACCGTGTCATGGTCATGTGCGATGGCCGCATCACCGGCTTTATCAACGGTAAGGATGCCACCCAGGAGAACATCATGGCGCTGGCTACCCAGTTCGAGACCGCACCTGACGCAGCTGCGGCAAATCAGTAATTAAGGAGGCTGTCTATCGTGGAAGCTACCAAAAAATTGAATGGCAAGGCTGTGGGCAAGTGGCTCAGCAACAACGCCATTATCATAATGATGCTGGCCGTCACTCTGATCGTTGGCATCATTCACCCCAACTTCTTCTCCGGCACCAACATGATCAACCTGTTCAAGAACGTGTCCATCCGCTACATCATTGCGCTGGGCATTTCCGGCTGCCTGATCACCACCGGTAACGACCTGTCTGCTGGCCGTCTGGCTGGTTTTGCCGCCTGCCTGGCCTGCATCTTTGCGCAGACCGAAGGCGCTTCCGGCAAGTTCTACCCCAACATGCCCACCATCTCCACCCCGCTGGTATTCGTTCTGGTCATTGCTATCTGCGCCATCGTGGGTCTGTGCAACGGCCTGGTGGTCAGCTACCTGAAGGTGCAGCCCTTCATTGCTACCTTGGGTATGCAGCAGGTGGTCTACGGTATCTGTCTGGTGTACACCGGCGGTACCCCCATCGGCTCTCTGAACTCCAACTTCACCGCACTGGCAAAGGACACCTTCCTCGCCATCCCCGTGCTGATCTGGATCGCCCTGATCGTGGCTGTCTGCTTCTGGTTCCTGTACAACAAGACCCGCCACGGCAAGTACATGTACGCCATCGGCGGCAACGAAGCTGCTGCCGAGGTGGCTGGTGTCAACGTCAACGCCACCAAGATCCGCATCTACATTCTGGCCTCCTGCATGTTCGGTCTGGCAGGCTGCCTGCTGGCTGCAAAGTCCGGCGGCGCATCCGTCAACACTGCAATGGGCTATGAGCTGGACGCCATCGCAGCCTGCACCATCGGCGGTGTTTCCACCACCGGCGGCGTTGGTACTGTTCCCGGCGTTCTGGTCGGCGTTCTGGTCTTTGAGCTGATGAAGGTCGCTCTGCAGTTCATGAACGTCAACTCCTCTTACACCTACATCGTTCAGGGCCTTGTCATTATCGTGGCTGTCGCCATTGATATCCGCAAGTATCTGGCTAAGAAGTAATCTCCTCATCATCCCCCTTTGCACCCGCAGTCTTTGCACTGCGGGTGCTTTTTTTGTCCACATTTTTGTGGTATCATAAGGAAAACATCTTATGCTTACAGGAGGGACTTTCCATGGCACAGCCCACCCCGGATACCCAGACCGAGCTTGAACGCCGCGAGGCCGCACTGGCCGCCCGCGAGGCAGAACTTGCCCGCCAGCAGGCTGAATTGCAGGCGCAGAAGGCCGATTTTGAGCAGGGCAAAAAGCGCCTGCTGGACAACGGCAACAAGGACTTTGTAAACCCCAAGGAAAAACTTTACGATAAATTCCCGCTCACGGTGCACCAGATGGACATCATCATCGGCGTACTGTTCGCCCTGATTGCTCTTTTCCTTGTGCTGGGCGTGACCCACACCAGCTTTTTTCGGCCTGTTCGGCGGCTGAGCCGCAGGCGCATCCTCTGTGAAAAACATCCCGTAAAGGAGAATAAAAATGGCACACTATCCCGGTTATACCGTCCTGCGCACCGAGGACTGCCCCGAGCAGCACGGTACTTTGACCCTGCTCACCCATGACGTCAGCGGCGCAGCCGTGCTGCTGGTGGAGAACGAGGACGTCAACAAGGCCTTCGGCATCGGCTTCGGCACCTTCCCCTCCGATGACACCGGCGTGTTCCACATTCTGGAGCACTCTGTGCTGGCGGGCAGCGAAAAATACCCGGTCAGTTCCCCCTTCGTGCAGCTGCTCAAAAGCAGCATGGCTTCCTTCCTCAATGCAATGACCTTCCCGGACAAGACGGTCTACCCCTTTGCCACCCCCAACGAGACCGATTTCTGCAATCTGATGGACGTTTACCTGAACGCGGTGTTCTGCCCGCTGGCCATGGTGGACTCTGCGGTGTTCGAGCAGGAGGGCTGGCACCGGGATGCAGACGGCACGGTCAGCGGTGTGGTCTACAACGAGATGCAGGGTGCGCTGGCCTCCCCGGATGCCCAGCTGCAAAACGCCCTGCAGCGGGCGATGTTCCCGGATACCGCTTACGGCTTTGTGTCCGGCGGCGACCCGGTGTCCATCCCCGCCCTGACCTATGAGAAATACCAGCGGGTGTACCGCCGCCATTACAGCGCCGACAACTGCTGCATCACCCTGTACGGCAAGATGGATATGGCCGACAAGCTGGCGCGGCTGGATAAGGACTACCTGTCCAAGATGCCCAAAACCGCTGCCCGTCCCCGCCTGACCATGCAGGACGAGCAGCCCGGCGCATTCGTGGAGCTGCCCTACTACACCGACCAACCCAAGCCGGACGAGGTGCAGTGCGCACTGGCATGGTACACCGGCGCATTTGCCGACCGTGAGCGGCAGCTGGGTGTGGAGATTTTGCTGGGTGCACTGCTGAGCACCAACAGCTCCCCCTCAAGGCCGCGCTGCTGGCCGAGCAGCTGGGCGCAGATATCGACATCGGCTTTGACGACAGCACCCTGCAGCCCACCTTGGAGCTGCTGCTGCGCGGCGCTACGGTGGATTCTGCCCGCAAATTTGCCCCCGCTGTACGCAAGGCTGTGGACGAGCTGCTAAAGACCGGCATTCCTCACGACCTGCTGCTGGCCGCTTTGAACGAGGCCGAGTTTGCCTCGCTGGAGCGCCCGGGCAGCCTGCCGGACGGTGTACTGGACGCCATCAACGCCGCCACCGGCTGGCTGCACACCGGCGATGCCGCCCTGCTGCTGCACACCGATAAGCTCTTTGCCGCCCTGCGCAGCAAGCTGGAAGAGGGATGGTTCGACACCCTGCTGCGGGAGCTGTTTGCCCCCGCCCCGGTGCAGGTGCTGCAAATCCCCACCGCGCCCAAAACCGAGGGAGCCGCCGCCCCGGTGCGCACCGATGGCAAGCTGGTGCTGGAGCACCCCCTCACCGCCGCCGACCTTGGCGCAGGCGATGCCACCCCGCAGGGCAGCGCCGAGCAGCTGGCCGGTGCCACCCTGCTGCGCCACCCCTCTGCCGGCAGCCTGTACCTGAATTTCTACTACGATTTGGGCAGCATCACCCCGGAGGAGCTGCAATACCTGAACCTGCTCACCGATGTGCTGGACGAGCTGGACACCCCCGCCCATACCGCCCAGCAGCTGAACACCCTGCGCAGCACATGGCTGGGCGACAGCCGCGCCCAGCTGGACCTCTGGACCGGGCGGCAGGAGGGCGCTCCCTGCCACGCAAAACTTTCCCTCTGCCTGAGCCTGCTGGAGCGCAGCTTGGAAAAGGCGGTGGAGATCGGCGGCGAGTGGCTGTACGACACCGTCCTTACCGGCGCTGCTGCCGAAGCCGCCTATGCCCGGGTGGTCAGTCAGCTGAAGCTGCGCATGGAGCAGCTGTTTATCCAGCAGGGCAACGAGTTTGCTTCCACCCGTGCCCGCGCCCATTATTATGTAGAGGGCGCTGCGGACGAAGCCTGCACCGGCGTGGGCTATTATCACTTCCTGTGCGGTCTGCTGGAAAAGGCCGACTGGGCGGCGCTGGGCGCAAAGCTGGATGCTGTGCGCAGCCGGGTGCTGCAAAACGCTGCCCTGACCGTCAGCCTGCACGGCACCGAGGACGCACTGGAAAAGCTGCGCACCCTGCTGCCGGAAAGCCGCTTTGCCGCTGCGCAGCGCACCCCGGCGCAGCCCTACACCCAGCCCCTGACGCCCCCGGTGAACGAAGCCTTTATCATTGACGGCGGCGTGAACTACGATGTGCTGGCTTGGCCCATGCCCCGGGACAGCCGCCGCCGGGTGCTGGCGCGGGTGATGAGCTACGAGTACCTGTGGCACACCATCCGGGAGGTGGGCGGTGCCTACGGCACCGGAATGCTCTGTGCCGACGGCATTGAGTTTTTGTACACCTACCGGGACCCCCACCTGCGGAAAAGCTACGATACCTTTGCCGCCGCCCCTGCCGCCCTTGCCGCCCGGGACTACACCGCCCGGGATCTGGACGAGTTCATCGTAGGCACCGCCGCCAAGCTGGACACGCCCCGCAAGGCGCGTGCCGCTGCCCGGGAGCTGGATCACCGGTACTTCTGCGGCATCACGGACGAGATGCGCGCCGCCGACCGCAAGGCGCTGTGCAACGTGGACGCCGCCCTGCTCAAAGCGCAGGCCGCTGCCCTGTCTGACGTACTTTCCGGCGGCGTGCGGGTGGCCTTTGGCAGCAAGGACGCCGTGGAAGCCGCAAAGGATCTGTTCGACCGGGTAGAGACGCTGTAAGCGTCGGTCATTTGTAAAAATATTTTATTTGTAGTTCCGAAACACCCGCAGGGTGTTTCGGAACTACTTTTTTCCCACACACACTTTTTTCTGCACAAAGCGCCTGCATTCCGTCCAAATTACTAAAAAATGCCAGATTTTTTGTCAGATAAGTCATACTCATTTAAGAAAATTTGAACAAATTGCGAAATTTGTGTGTTTCTGATGTGGACAAAAACGTTTTCAGCTGATAGAATGGAAACTGTTCTTTCTCCGCCGTCCGCAACCGGCGGAGTGTTTTATTGGAAGCAGGAGGTTTCTCATGTTAGAAAAGTTCTTTCACCTGAAAGAAAACCACACCGATGTAAAGACCGAGATCATGGCCGGTATCACTACCTTCATGACCATGGCTTACATCCTTGCCGTCAACCCTAACATCCTGTCCGCAGCGGGCATGGATTCCAAGGCTGTGCTGATCGCCACCGCGCTGGCATCCTTCATTGCCACCGCACTGATGGCTGTGCTGGCCAACTACCCCTTTGCACTGGCTCCCGGCATGGGCCTGAACGCCTACTTTGCCTACACGGTCGTGCTGACCATGGGCTACAGCTGGCAGCTGGCGCTGATGGCAGTCTTTGTTGAGGGCGTCATCTTCATCGCACTGTCCCTGACCAATGTGCGCGAGGGCATCTTCAATGCCATTCCCATGACCCTGAAGAGCGCCGTCAGCGTGGGCATCGGCTTGTTTGTGGCCTTCGTCGGCCTGCAAAACGCCAAGCTGATCGTCAACAGCGATTCTACGCTGGTCACCTACCAGCACTTCAAGGGCGCAACCTTCCACAGCGTGGGCGTGGGCGCTATTCTGGCTCTGCTGGGCGTGGTCATCACCGCCATCCTGCTGGTCAAAAAGGTCAAGGGCGGCATTCTGTACGGCATCCTGATCACCTGGCTGCTGGGCATCGTGTGTGAGCTGACCGGCATCTACGTCCCCGATGTGGAAGCCGGTATGTACTCCGTCATCCCCACCGCCTTTGTCAGCTTCGACTTTTCCGCATTGGGCGAGACCTTTGGTCAGGTGTTCAAGACCGACTTCTCCGGTGTCGGCCTGCTGAACTTCTTCGCAGTCATGTTCTCCTTCCTGTTCGTGGACCTGTTCGACACGCTGGGCACCCTGATCGGCGTGGCCTCCAAGGCTGATATGCTGGACGAGGACGGCCGTCTGCCCCACATCAAGGGCGCACTGATGGCGGACTCCATCGGCACCTGCGTGGGCGCTGTGCTGGGCACTTCCACCACCACCACCTTCGTGGAAAGCGCCTCCGGCGTTACCGAGGGCGGCCGCACCGGTCTGACCGCTATGACCACCGGCGTGCTGTTCCTGCTGGCTACCATCTTCAGCCCGCTGTTCCTCACCATCCCCAGCTTTGCTACCGCTCCGGCTCTGATCATCGTGGGCTTCTACATGATGGGCTCTGCCGTCAAGATCGACTTCAACGATCCCAGCGAGGGCATCCCCGCTTTCCTGACCATTCTGGCAATGCCCACTGCTTACAGCATCTCCGAGGGTATCGCCATCGGCATCATCTCCTGGACCATCATCAACGTGGTCACCGGCAAGGCCAAGGAGAAGAAGATCAGCCCGCTGATGTATGTGCTCACCGTGCTGTTCATCCTCAAGTACGTGTGCCTTTAATTCCCTGAGCGTCTAAAAAAGCCAAGCACCCCCTGCGGTCTGCCCGTACAGACTGCAGGGGGTGTTTTTTATGGTTTTGCTTTGTAATTACTCCGGCGCTTTCATGCTTTCCACCATGCTGATATGCCGCACATGCCGCCGCATGGCAAAGCAGACCACCACGGTAAACACCATGGTCAGCGCCACCGCCAGCAGGTAGCTGCGGGGGGCGATGGTGCGGATGAACATGAGCTGATCCATCTCCACGGTCAACACAATGAACTTGTGCAGCGGCACCCCCAGTGCCAGACCCACGCCGGAGCCGATAAGCGCCAGCAGCTCGATCTCGCGGAAGATGTAGCGGTACACCTCCTGATCGTAGAAGCCCAGCACCTTGATGGTCGCCAGCTCCTTTTTGCGCTCTCCAAGGTTGACGCTGATGAGGTTATACAGCACCACAGCCGCCAGCGCCGCCGCACAGATGATGATCAGCACCACCACATAGCCCAGACTGACGATGAGGTTATCGAACAGTTCGGTGGTGTCCTCGGTAAAGCTGATGCTGCTGACGTAGTTGCAGTCCAGCAGGTCGGTGCGCAGGGCGTTGTACCCGGCAGCATCGGTGCAGGTGGTCTGGCCATAGACCGTGTTCCACGGGATATCCTCCGTGCCCAGCAGGCTTTCCAGCTGTACGCATGAGAGGTACAGCCGGGTGAACATATAGTTTTCCGTGATGCCGGTCAGGGTCAGCTCCACCCGGGCACCTTCGGTGTTCTCCACCCAGAAGGTATCGCCGGTGTGCAGGCCCAAGTTCTCGGCGGTCTTTTCGGTCAGGATGACGCTGCCGCTGTCAAAGCTGATGGCCTTGTGCCCCTTGCGGGTGCGGAAGGTAACATAGCGGGTCAGGTCGCTGTCCTTTGCCGCAGCCACGATGCTCACGCTTGCACTCTCGCCTTCGGCATTGTAGATGGTGGTGGATTTGGTATACACCGCGCCCCAGTTCTGCACGGCGCTGTTGCTGTCCAGCTCCTCTGCCAGCCCCTGCTCCATGGTCAGGGCTTTGGGGTCGCTGAGGGTGATGGACATATCGTTGTGGGTCAGCTCCGTAGACTGCTTTGTGACGATGGGCAGCAGGGAATCCTGAATGCCAAAGCCGATGAGCAGCAGCGCGGTACAGCCCGCCACGCCCAGCACGGTCATGAAGAACCGCTTTTTATACCGGAACAGGTTGCGGGCGGTGGTCTTTTGGGAGAAGGACATCCGGGACCACAGCGGGGTGATGCGCTCCATCAGGATGCGCTTGCCCGCCACGGGAGCCCGGGGCAGCAGCAAAGCTGCGGTCTTTTCGGCCAGACTGGAACGGCAGGCGTACCATGTGGCAAAGCCGATGACGGCGGCGCTGATGCCCACACTGGCAGCTGCCATGCTCGGGTAGAAGTGCAGGGTGAAGGTGGGCAGGCTGAACACCAGCTGATAGGCGTTCCAGATAATGATAGGGAACACCACAAAGCCCACCACCATGCCGACGATACTGCCCAGAATGGTGGCCAGCATCGCGTAGAACAGGTACTTGCCCGCGATGCTGAAATTGGAGTAGCCCAGCGCCTTTAAGGTGCCCATCTGCAGGCGGTTCTCGTCCACCATGCGGGTCATGGTGGTGGTAGCCACCAGCGCCGCCACAAGGAAGAAGAACACCGGGAACACCCGGGCAATGGCGTCCATGCGGTCGGCGTACTGGGCAAAGGTGACGCAGCTCATGGTGGAGGTGCGGTCCAGCACATACCACTCGCCCTTTTTGATCTGGCTCACCTGCTCCTCGGCATCGTTCAGCTGGGCAAGGCCGTCCGCCAGCTTCTGCTCTGCCTCGGCCTTCTGGCTCTCGTACTCGGTGCGGGATTCTTCCAGCTGGGTCTGCCCGGCGTTGTATTCTGCCCAACCCTCTTCCAGCTGCTTTTGTGCGGCATCGAACTGGGTGTAGGCGCTGGCTGTGCCGGTGGTCAGCTGCAATTGTCCCTGCAAAAGCTGCAATTTCATCTTGCGCAGCGCAGCCTTGGCCTCGGTCACCAGCTGGTCGTTGGAGAGGTTCGGCGAGGAGATCAGCCCCTGCTTGTACATCTGCCGCTTGCCCGCGTCCAGCTGCTGCTGATAGCCCTGCAGCTGGTTATAGATGTTGTCGTAAGCGGCCTGCGCCTTGGCCAGCGCATCCCGCAGTTCAATGTAGTCCTCGTCCTCCGGCTCGGCTTCGTCCAGCGCCTTTTCGGCGTTGCGCAGGGCAGCTTCCGCGTAGGTCAGCAGAGGGTCGGCCACCTTTTTCAGGTTGACCAGCAGCTCGATTTGCTGTAACTGTTCCTCAAATTCCAGCACCTGCGCTTCGCTGCTCACCAGCTTGTCGGCACCGCTTTGCATGGTGTCCGGCAGGGCAGCCTTCTGGGCGGCAAGCTCCTTTTCACCGGCCTCCAGCTGCGCCTTGGCGGCATCCAGCTGTGCCTGTGCGTCCGCAAGCTTTGCCTCCGCCTCGGCAAACTGACGTTCGGCTTCGGCCTTCTGGCTGTCGTACTCTGCGCGTGCTTCGGTCAGCTTGTCGTTGGCGGTGTCCATCAGCTCTTCCCGCCGGGCGGTGCACTGCACGCTCTGGATGGCCTTGAGCTTTTCCGCTACGGCATCCACTGCGGCCTGATATTCATCGGAATAATTATCATACAATCCGGCGTTTTCTGCCTTGATATAGCACACCGTATAATAATCTGCGGTCAAAGTGCCCTCCGGCACAAACAGGATGCAGTCCAGCTGGCCATCGCCCACGGTGCTGCTCTCGGAATCGGAGGAAAAATGCAGCGGGTCCTGCACCGTGCCCACCACCGTGAACACCTGCCCGCTGACCCCCTCGGTCTCTTCCGGCAGGGTCAACTGGGTGCCCAGCTCCACCGGGCTGCCGTGGCCCATCACATGCACCACGCACTCCCCGGCAGCTTCCGGCATCCGGCCGGACAGCAGCACCGGACGGTTCATGTTCTCCGGCGTATCGGCCTGCGGGTCGGCAGGCAGCTGATACAGCCGCGCCACCGTGGTCTGGTCGTCCCCTGTCCAGTGGCCTTCTACGTCCTGATACTTCACCGCCTGCACGGCGTCCACCCCGTCCACAGCGGCAATCGCGCTGATATCGCTCTGACTGAGGCCAAGGGTGGACAGCACCCGCAGGTCGAACACATTCTGCTGCACATAGTACTTCTGGGCAGCGGTGCGCATATCGGGGGCAATGCACATCAGGCCGGTGAGCATCATCACCCCCAGCGCCACGATGCCAAACAGGGACACCACCCGGCTGATGCTGCTTTTCATCTCGCGCAGGATATTTTTGCGGTAACTTTTCTGCACAGTTCTCACCACTCGATCTGTTCCACCGGCACCGGGTGCTCGTTGACCTGATTGGACACGATGCGGCCGCTGCGCACCTGAATGATGCGGTCTGCCATCCCGGTCAGTGCCGTGTTGTGGGTAATAACAATGACGGTGCGTCCGGTCTTGCGGCAGGTATCCTGCAAAAGGGCCAGCACCTGTTTGCCGGTGCTGTAGTCCAGCGCGCCGGTGGGCTCGTCGCAGAGCAGCAGCTTGGGGTTTTTGGCCAGTGCGCGGGCAATGGACACCCGCTGCTGCTCGCCGCCGGAAAGCTGCGCCGGGAAGTTGTTCAGCCGCTCGCCCAGCCCCACGCTGCGCAAGGTCTCGGCGGGATCCAGCGGGTCGCGGCAGATCTCACTGGCAAGCTCCACGTTTTCCAGCGCGGTCAGGTTCTGCACCAAGTTGTAGAACTGGAACACAAAGCCCACATCGTACCGGCGGTAGGTGGTCAGCTCTCTGGCGGTAAAGCGGCTCACGTTCTGGCCGTCCAGCCAGACGTTTCCCTCGTCGCAGTTGTCCATGCCGCCCAGAATGTTCAGCAGGGTGGTCTTGCCCGCACCGGAGGGCCCCACGATGATGCAGAACTCGCCCTTGTCCACATAGAAATTCAGGTGGTCTGCGGCAGCGATCTTCACACTGCCGGTCTGGTAGTATTTACAGACATCTTCAAACTCCACAAAATGCTCCATGGCGTTTTTCCTTTCTGTCAGAATGCAAAGTATTTCAACTTAAATATAGCATAAACCCACCGGGATTTGCAAAGCCCCCGGCACGAATTTTCAAAAACTTAACAGACAACGCCATAAAATACAAAAAGGGACACCGGAGCGTCCGCAGACGTTCCGGTGTCCCGAGATATAAAGCTCCTGTACCGCCGCGCGGCGGGCATTGTCAGCTTATTTTGCAGCGTACCAGTCTGCGCTGGGCTGGTACTGACCGACGGTCACGGCATTGCCCTGATAGTACAGGGTGCCGTCTGCACCGCGGCTGTAACGGGAGAAGAACTCGTTCCAAACTGCAACGCTCTCCTCCTGCAGGTAAACGTGGGGGGTATCCTTGACCACGGTGTACTGCACCAGCGGCGCGTTGCCGCCCATGAAGCTCTTGGTCACAAAAGCGCCATCGTAGGAGGTGCTCTGCACAACAGCCGCCTCGTTGGTGGCGTTGTGGGCGTTCCAGCCCTGCAGCGCCTTCACCGTGCCGTTATCCTCCACCAGCTCTGCCACGCCTGCCGAGTCGTACTCGCCAAGGAAGGTCCATGCCGGCAGCAGCACTGCGGGGTCAAGCTCCGGCAGCGGGGTGAACATATAGCCGATAGGTGCAATGGCGGCAAACCGACTTGCATAGCGGCAGGCGGTAGCCCAAGTCATCAGGCTGCCGTTGGAGTGACCGGTGGCATACACGCGGGTGGTGTCGATGCTGTAATCCTGCTCCATGCGGTCCAGCAGGCTGTTGATGAACTCCAGATCCACGCTGGGGTCGGTATCCTTACCGGCCAGTGCGGCAAAAGGACCTGCCAGCCACATGGCGGTGGGAATGTTGCCCATCATACCAGCCGGTCGGACCAGGCCCTGGGCAAAGACCACGATAAAGCCGTTCTCCTCGGCCACGTCGTACCAGCGGGACTCCTCCGCAATGGCGTACATGGAGGCGGTGTAGCCGTGCATCACCAGCACCAGCGGCACTTTTTTGCTGCCGGTATAGGTGGACGGCACATAGACCATCCAGCGGCGCAGCTCTCCGTTGACCCATTCCTCGTGGATATCAAAGCCGCGGCGGGTAAAGTCCTCCGCCTTTGCTACGCGGCCCGGCAGCTGCAGCGCCATAAAGCGCTTGAACTGACCAGAGAACTTCTCCCAGATAGCAGCCGGGCACTGTGCCTTTTCGGTTACCCACACCTCAGCGGCAGAGCCTGTGCGGCTGCTGACATACACGCCGTTGCCCTTTGCCGCAGCCTGATTGGCGTTCAGATAAAAATCCAGCGCTGCCTTATTGGTAGAATCGGCATTGGAGCGGACGAACCAAACGGGGGTATCTACTGTCTTTGCGGCAATGGCCTCCTCCTGCACGCCGCGGGTGGAGTCGCCGGGGAAGGGCAACACATACTCGCCTCCCACTGCCTCCAGCGAAGCTGCCGGGACTTCCGCTGCATCCACAGCGCAGATGGAGCTGAAATCACTTGCCCAGCGAGCGCCGAACAGCAGGGCAGCCGCGCCGCCCTCCTTGTAGCCCACCAGTGCGGTGTGGGACTTATCCATGGAGAATGCGCCGGACAGCTTAACGCTCTTCTTGCGCATGAGCTGATACAGTGCGTCCAGCGCTGCTGCGTCATCGCGACCGGCAGCGCTCAGAGAAAGATTCCAGCTGCCGCCGTTTTCGGGACCGAAAAATGCAACGGCGATCTTATTTTTGCTGGCAACCGTGCGCCACATACGACCGGTGACCGTGCCGGAGAACGCCTTTGCGGTGGTGTTATCCGGGGTCAGCACGATAACTGCCGGCGCCCAAGGATCCATGCCGTCGGGCAGGTAATAGGTAGCAGTGCCAACATTCTGACCGCCCACCGTCACCTGCGCATCATGGAACAGACCCACATTCACGTTCAGGTACGGGTTCTCCGGGTCATAAGCAAAGGTCTTGCCATCGCCCAGACCCATGGCTGCGGTCTTGCGGTCCACAGTGGTGTGCAGATCTCCGTTGGTCTGGTCCAGCTCTGTCGCAGCCAGAGCCGAGGGTGCCATAGCGGCCACGGTAGCGCCCAGCGCGGTAGCTGCGGAAAGCTTCATAAAATCGCGGCGTTTCATAGTGTTTTCTCCTTCTTGTACGTGTCTGCGTACTTTGTTATGCCCAGCTTTGAAGGCCGGACTCGCTTGCTTTTTCTCCGATTTTTTTCTTCACAGCAGGTGCCTCCCTGCTTCAATCTTGTACAAAGAATACCATTTATATCATGATTTGTAAATAGTATTTAGTGCCTTTTGTTACAATTAATATATTAGTATATCATTTTTTGTGAAAAGAGCCGATTAGCGAAAGCACCCTATAACGCTGCTGTTTCTCATGATACACTTCCTTTTCTCTATGAAAGCGCAAAAAGCCCCTGCACGCAGGGTGCAGGGGCTTTGGAACAGCTATCTTACTTGCGGTTTGCCAGCAAGTTCTCGATCTTCTTCAGGGGGTCGATGATGCTGGAAACGGACATATCGTGGTTCAGTGCCACCACAAAGTAGGCAGCGTACTTGGAAACATCCACGTCCACATACCAGTCGCGGGTCAGCAGCTCGGGCATACGGTAGGTCAGGTTGGTGCCCACAACGTAGGTCAGGGTGCCGTTTGCCACAGCCTTGTCGAACTTCTCCAGACCGCTGGTGAACAGGGGGAAGGTGGCGTTGGCAATGATGTTGGCAGCGCCGCGCTCCTTCAGGTTGCTGGCAACCTCCAGCATGCTCTCGCCGGAAGCAATGATATCGTCTGCGATAAAGACGGTCTTGCCCTCCACGCTCTCGCCCAGATACTCATGGGCAACGATGGGGTTGCGGCCGTTCACCACGCGGGTGTAGTCGCGGCGCTTGTAGAACATACCCAGGTTGCAGCCCAGCACGCTGGAGAAGTACATATTGCGGTTCATAGCGCCCTCGTCCGGGCTGACCACGGTGAACTTCTCCTTGTCGAAGGACAGGGTGGGGTCCTTCTTCAGCAGGCTCTTGAGCACCTGATAGGTGGGCATGGCGTTATCAAAGCTCATCAGGGGCACGGCGTTCTGCACGCGGGGGTCGTGTGCGTCAAAGGTGATGATGTTGCGCACGCCCATGGTCTGCAGCTCCTGCAGGGCCACAGCGCAGTCCAGGCTCTCGCGCACCACGCGGCGGTGCTGACGGCCGCCGTACAGGCTGGGCATGATGACGGAAACGCGGTGTGCCTTACCGGCCACGGCCTGGATCAGACGCTTCAGGTTTGCAAAGTGGTCGTCCGGGGACATGTGGTTCTCGTAGTTGAACAGCTTGTAGGTGACGCTATAATTGCCCGGGTCCACCACGATAAAGATATCGTCGCCGCGGACAGACTCCTTGACCAGACCCTTGGCGTCGCCGCTCTGGAAGCGGGGGCAGTCGCAGGAAATAATGAAGGTGTCTTTTTCAATTCCGGCAGCCTTTGCCCAACGGACAAGGTGCTTGTCGATCAGGCCGGTCAGCTCCTCTGCACCGGGGCAGGCGATCAGCCGCATATCCGCCACACTAGGCTGCTCAAAGAAGGACTTAGGGGAAATTTCAATAGACATAGTCACATAACTCCTTATTGCTGTTTACCATCCGTACCATGCACACAAGTGCGCATATCTGGTTTTATTTTATCACATTTTGTCGATTGTTCCATATCAATTTGTTTCATGTGTGGATTTTCTGCGCCTTGCACAGCTGTTTTTCCTTTTCCTTCAAGAGAATGTGAGTTTCTTACAAAAACGCGACCAAATCTTTACCGTTTCGCAAAGTTTATCTGATTTTTGAGGAAAAGTAGGACTTTTCGTTGTTGATATTCTTATCCCCATAGTCCCCTAAAAACAGGAACGGGGAACGGCATCAAAACCGTTCCCCATCGATTGGTATTTGGCAGGCGTAGCATTCTCCTGCATCTCTCAGAACCGAAGTTCCTGTCGTTACCGGCGGCGTGTGGTCGCTACGAATTTTACCACCTCAAATACCTCTCTTATCCTATGTTTATTTTACCACATTCATTCCCGTTTGTAAAGAATTCTGCGATTACGCAGGTATTGCTGATAACGCTTTTCGTTCACAGACATAAATGTAATAATCGAATTCTGAAATCCGTCTGGATCACCATCTGTATATATCCGCAAGACAAGCTGATAACTTTTTCCATTGCATTCGATTCTCTTTAAAACATTGGCTGTATAAAGCTTTTCTGTTGCAATAATGTAATCCGGCTCCTGTATTATTTCAGCAAGTCGTTCCATCACTGTTTCCGAAATATCAGGATGCCGTTCTCTGATATGAATCAATTGTTTATCTGTAATAATCACATGGCAGGTTTTTATTATCGGCACAACCCTGTTATAAATTTCAGGATTCAGATCACATACAAATCTCACATCCGCACGCACCAATCTTGTATAATAGATTTAGTATAGCATATTTCAACACCGTTTGCACTGATTTATACGCAAAAAGCTCCTCACCGTTCACATTCCGGTGAGGAGCTTTCTTCACTTACCTTCTATCAGGGTAAAACGCTTTTTACAGGGCAGCCACGGCGGCCTTCAGGGCGTCCACGCGGTCGGTGTTCTCCCACTTCACGCCCAGGTCCTCGCGGCCCATGTGGCCGTAGGCGGCCAGCTGGCGGTAGATGGGCTTGCGCAGGTCGAGGTCACGGATGATGGCGGCGGGGGTCAGGTCAAACACCTTCTCCACAGCCTGCTCGATCTTCTCGTCTGCCACCGTGCCGGTGCCGAAGGTATCCACCATGATGGACACAGGCTTTGCCACGCCGATGGCGTAGGCCACCTGTACCTCGCACTGCTTTGCCAGACCCGCAGCCACGATGTTCTTGGCCACCCAGCGGGTAGCGTAGGCTGCGCTGCGGTCCACCTTACTGGGGTCCTTGCCGGAGAAGGCGCCGCCGCCGTGGCGTGCATAGCCGCCGTAGGTATCCACGATGATCTTACGGCCGGTCAGGCCGGTATCGCCCTGCGGGCCGCCCACAACAAAGCGGCCGGTGGGGTTGATGTAGTACTTGGTGTTCTCGTCCAGCAGCTCAGCGGGGATGGTGGCCTTGATGACCTTTTCCATCACGTCTGCCCGCAGCTGCTCCATGCTCACGCTCTCGCTGTGCTGGCTGGAGATGACCACGGCGTCCACGCGCACGGGCTTGTTGTTCTCGTCGTACTCCACGGTCACCTGACTCTTGCCGTCCGGGCGCAGGTAATCCATCTCGCCGCTCTTGCGCACTTCGGTCAGGCGCTTTGCCAGCTTGTGGGCAAGGCTGATGGGCATGGGCATCAGCTCGGGGGTCTCGTCACAGGCATAACCGAACATCATGCCCTGATCGCCTGCACCGCCCACCTGATCGTTGGTGCCCAGTGCAATATCGGGGCTCTGGCCGTCAATGTTGGAGATGACGGCGCAGGTGTCGGCGTCAAAGCCGAACTTTGCGCGGGTGTAGCCGATATCTGCCACCACCTCGCGGACGACCTTCTGGAAGTCCACATAGCAGTTGGTGGTGATCTCGCCCATAATGTGCACAAGGCCGGTGGATGCGCAGGTCTCGCAGGCCACGCGGGCATCGGGGTCGTGGGTCAGGATCTCGTCCAGAATTGCATCAGAGATCTGGTCGCAGATCTTGTCGGGATGTCCCTCGGTGACGGACTCCGAAGTAAACAGGTGTCTAGCCATTTTTTGCCTCCTAAATGTTGCAGTTGCGTGTATTTACCATTCCATCAAGTTTGTTCTGAAAAATAAAAGCGCCCAGAGCCGAAAGCTCTGAGCGTTGCACTCTTATCTCCCGGTTTCCCGCAGGATTTGGCACCTTGCGCTCACGCGCAGGTTGTCGGGCTTCACAGGGCATGTCCCCTCAGCCGCTCTTGATAAGTCGGTATTCAATTGGTACGCCACATATTCTATCATTACAGCGTCAGATTGTCAAGATAAGTCGCACTTATTTTAGACATTCCTTTTAAATTGATGGAGCATTTCCCTGCTCCGGTGCGGCATGGCCGTCCCGGGCGGCGTGGAAAGCGCGCTTTTCCGCGTACATCCGCTGATCCAGCTCCACCAGAAACTTCTCCACGCTGCCGCCCTCGTACTTTGCCACACCGGTGGAGAAGGACAGCTGAAAGCTGCCCGCCGGAGCGGTGGCGTTATAGTATTGCACCCGCTGCTCGATGGCGGTGCAGATCTCGTCCAGCAGCTCCTCCGAGCCGTGACGGATCAGCACCATGAACTCATCGCCGCTCATGCGGATGGCTACCGAGTTTGCCACCAGCGCCCCGGACAGGATGTGCCCGATCTCCTGAATGGCGCGGTCGCCCTCGGCGTGCCCATAGGTATCGTTGATCTCCTTGAAGCAGTTCACGTCCATCATGATGCCGTAAACGTCCTTCTCCTGCGTGGCGTGGATGCGGTCCAGACAGTAGTTCATGTACTTGCGCCCAAACAGGCCGGACAGTTCATCGGTATAGCCGCGCAGGCTGCGGGTCTGGCTGTCCACAAGCACAAAGGCGATAGCTACCGACAGCCAGCCGAAGGCCATACCGTAGAATGCGCCCTGCAGCAGCGTGCCCACCGCACAGGTGACCACGAAGTAGTACACCGGGAAAAACTCCACCGTAATGCCATCGCGCTTGGCCTTATGCACCTGCCACACGCTCTCGGCGTAATAGCTGAACAGCAGCAGATACAGCAAAATATTCAGCGGGCCCCGATGGTAAGCGTTGTCCGCCGAAATGGAAAAGATCCACCCCGTGCCAAAAAGGTTTGCCACCAGCAGCACCAAAAGCGCCAGCAGCGGCGCACCCAGCAGCAGGTGCCTTCTGCGCAGGCGTCCAATGCTGCGGTAGACCCGGAAGTCCACATACAAGCACCACGCATAGCCCACGCACACGGTAGCGCCGGTGCAGACGGTGTTGGTCAGGTACAGCCAGAACCGGCTTGCCGCGCCGGGCACGCCGTCCAGCAGAAAGCTGATCGTCTCTGTGGCCTGTGCCAGCAGCGTCACCACCAGAATCCGGCAAAACAGCTCTGTTCCCACGCTGTTTTTACTCTCGCCGCGCACCCGCAATAAAAGCAGAAAGCTTACCAGCACCGCCCCTGTGCCATTGGCCACAAGGATCTCGGGTATATTCATTGCATTTCCTCCTCTGCCCGCCTTGCCCCACAAGGCGAACAGCCCCTATTTTATACAATACCTATTTATATTATACACCCTGCTACACTCTGCTTGCAAGGCTTGGGCGCAAAAAAGGCCGCTGCACAGCAATTTGTGCAGCAGCCCTTGAGAGATCATCCTTTGCAGTTCAGCCAAGCCCAGAGCTTTGCCGAAATACATTTTTTGCAGAAAACTTAATAGCCCTTTGCCTGCTCGCCGTTCAGGATCTTGACAGCGCGGGAGGTGCCCAGACGGTCAGCGCCCAGTGCAAGGAAAGTCTCCATATCCTCCACGGTGGAAATGCCGCCGGCAGCCTTGACCTTGCAGCGGCCATGCACGCCCTTGACCATCAGCTCCACATCATGGAAGTTTGCACCTGCGGTGGAAAAGCCGGTGCTGGTCTTGATGTAGTCGGCACCGGCCTCGCAGACGATGTCGCACATCTTTTCCTTTTCTTCCTCGGTCAGCAGGCAGGTCTCAATGATGACCTTCAGAATCTTATCGCCCACAGCCTGCTTCACGGCACGGATGTCCTCACGGACAGCATCGTACTCCTTGTTCTTCAGGCGGCCAATGTTGATGACCATGTCCACCTCGGCTGCGCCGTTGGCGATGGCAGTCTTGGCTTCAAAGGCCTTGCTGGCGGTATCCATGGCACCCAGAGGGAAGCCCACCACGCAGCACACGGGGATGCGGCCCGCCATATACCCACAGCCTGCTTGACGTAGCAAGTGTTGATGCAGACGGATGCGGTGTGGTTTGCAATGGCTTCGTCACACAGCTGCTGGATCTGGGGCCAAGTGGCCTCCGGCTTCAGCAGGGTATGATCGACATGGGACAGGATCTCTTCGCGGTTCATGTTCGTTCCTCCGTTGTTTTACTTGCTGGCACGGCGCACCTTTGCCATGCCCACAGCGCTGAGTGCGATCGCAGTCACCGATGCCGTTGCACCAATGATGCCCAGCACCAGACCGGAAACCAGGAATGCGAACCCTTTCAGACCACGTTTCATAATACCGTACCTCCTGAAAATTATTGTTTCTTTTTAAAGATAATGAGCTTGCTGAACACATAGTTCAGCAAGATCACCAGTACATTGGAAAAGACCTTCACGGCAAGGCCCCACATTGCCTGAGCATCGTAGGCGCTGGTGACGAAGATGGCTGTGGGGCCGTCCGCCCCGCCGATGACGGCAATGGCAGCGGAGCCATCTGCCACGGCGGCATGGCTCCCGGCAAAGCTGTTTGCCATGTAGAGGGTAGTATCCGGACCCAGCCAGCCCGCCACGGCGCCCAGCAGACCCTGCATGGCGGTGTCCACCAGCGCTGCGCCCTGCGCGGCTAGCAGGTTGCCGCCCACGATCATGATAGCGGCATCCAGCACCATGGTGCCCAGACGGCAGGTGACAAAGGTGCCAAACTCTTTCGCCATGGCTTTGCCGGTGGTCTTGCTGCGGAACACGAACGCCCGGTTGGTGCAGTAGGCAAACAGGATGCACAAAGCGTTATCCAGCACATTGCCCCAGCTGTTGGCTGCGGTATAGCCGAACAGGCGGCTGAACAGCGCATACAGCACAATATTCAGCAGGGTGGTCAGCACGCCGAAGATCAGATAACTGAGCACTTCCCAGTGCTTTTTGAAAAATTTCATCATGACTATCTTAACAAAAACAGCCCCGCCGCCGTTTTCCCGGCAACGGGGCTGCAGATCGCATTGTGTCGAAGCTATGCTTTTGCACGAAGGGCTGATTACTCAGCGTCGTTGTTCAGCAGAGCCTTCATGGACAGGCTGATGCGCTTCTTGTCGAAGTCAACATCCAGCAGCTTCACATCGACCATATCGCCGACCTTCAGTGCGTCAGAGACCTTCTCAACGCGGTCATTGCTGATCTCGCTGATGTGGACCAGACCGTCAACACCCGGCAGGATGCGGACGAATGCACCAAACTTGGTCAGAGAAACGACCGGAGCATGGAAGGTGCTGCCGATGGGGTAGTTGTTCTTCAGCTGCTCCCAGGGGTTGTCCTCGGACTTCTTGTAGCCCAGAGAGACCTTGTGGTTCTCGGTGTCGATGTCCTTGACATACACTTCGATGGTGTCACCAACGGAGACGACCTCGGAGGGGTGCTTGATGCGGTTCCAGCTCAGCTCGCTGATGTGGCACAGGCCGTCAACACCACCGATGTCAACGAATGCACCATAAGAGGTCAGGCTCTTGACAACGCCGGTGTAGGTCTTGCCCACCTCAACGTTTGCCCAGAACTCCTCGCGCTTTGCCTTGTTCTGCTCAGCGGTCACCTTGTTGATGCTGCCCACGATCTTGCGGCCGGAGCACTCGGTGACGACCAGCTGAACGTGCTGGCCGACCAGAGCAGTGTAGTCCTCGTCGCGGCGCATAGTGGCCTGAGAACGGGGAACGAACACCTTGACGCCCTTGACGTTGACGACAACGCCGCCCTTATTGAACTCGGTAACATCGCCCTCGACGACTTCACCGGATTCTGCTGCCTTGGCGATCTCTTCCATGCCCTTGCGAGATGCGAGCTTCTTGCGGGAGAGCTGGATGACGCCATCCTGATCCATAACCTTCTCGACGATGAGGTCCAGCTCATCGCCAACCTTCACCAGGTCTTCGACCTTGGCGGAGGAATCATCGGTCAGCTCGCTCAGCTTGACAAAGCCGGTCTGCTTCGCACCGATATCCACCTGGATCTCGTTGGCAGAGATGCTGGTCACGATTCCTTTCACAATACTGCCTGCATGAACTCGCTTTTCTTCGGATGCGTTCAGCATCTCCTCAAAGCTCATGTTGTCATTGATTTCTGCGCTCATACTGTTAAGTACCTCCTCAATAATAGACGATGGCGTTGAAGCCCCGGCTGTCACGCCCGCCACTTTAACATCTGCAAACCATTCCGGCCGAAGTTCGCTCGCTGTTTCGACCGTTACGGCACGCGTGTGTTTTGCGGCGACCTGTACCAGCTTTTGGGTATTGGAAGAATGATGACCGCCAATGACAACAACAATGTCGCATTTTTGGCTGAGGTCTTCCGCTTCCTGTTGCCTCGCCCACGTCGCATTACATATTGTATCAAAAATTCGGGCGTTTGTATAGGCTTTTTGAGAAACTCCGAACTTTCTTTCCATTTTGTCACCTGAAATGTGGTCTGTGCAACTGCAAAAGGGGTTTTTGGGGGTCAGAAGGGCCGTTCCACGCTCTAACTCGGCTAAATCGGCAAAAACGAACACCTCGCCCCGGGTGTGTCCCACAATGCCCTGCACCTCCGGGTGGGTCTTATCCCCCGCCACCAGCAGCACCGCACCCTCTTTTTCGGCCTCGGCGGCAATGCGCTGGATCTTCTGCACAAAGGGGCAGGTGGCGTCATGGTACGGTATGCCGCGCGCTTCCAGTTCGTCGTAAACGCTGCGGGGCACCCCGTGGCTGCGGATGACCACCTCGCACCCGGCGGGCACATCCTGCACGGTGTCCACTACCTGTGCGCCCTTGCGCCGCATATCCTCCACCGCCTGCGGGTTGTGGATCAGCGGGCCCAGTGTTGCCACCTTATGCCCCTCGGCCAGCAGGCCGTAGGTCAGTTCCACGGCACGGTTCACACCAAAGCAGAACCCCGCCGTTTTCGCCAAACGGATCTCCATTTTTACGCTCCCATCTTTTCCCATGCTTCCAGCAGTGCCTGCTTGTTGGCACGGAGCTTTTTGGTGTCCCGGCGGCCCTCCATGGCAAACTGCACTGCGGGCATCGGCTCGCCGTAGATCACCCGCACCTTGCAGAACAGGTGCATTCTTCCGTCCGGGGTGTCGTACAGGATGCGGCAGGGCACAACGTCCACCCCTGCCTCGGCGGCAATGACGAAAAGACCGCTCTTGGGGGGCAGAAGCTTGCCCTCCTTTTCGCGGGTGCCCTCCGGGAAGATGAGCAGGGTCTTGCCCTGTTTGCAGGCTTCCACCGTCTGAGAGATGACCGCCATCTCGTCCTTGGTGCCGCGGACGCACACGCCGCCGCAGCAGCGGAAGAACCACGTCAGGAAGGCGTTGATCTCGAACAGCTCCTTTTTGGCGAACACCACCATCCGCCTGCCCCACCGGGTGACAACGATGAACACCGGGTCGATGGCAGACACATGGGTGGGCGCAAGGATGTAGCCCTTCGTCTGCACCTTTTTCAGGTTTTCACGCCCCTCCACCCGGATGCGGAAACCGATGTGCCACACAAGCCATGCAAGGGGCACCAGAATATAATATAGTACCATTTTTTATTCCTGTCCTGTTTGTTTTATCCGCCGATCTTTTTGGCAATGATCTGCTTCATGGCGTCAAGGCTCTGCTCAAAATCCAGTTCCGAGGTATCCAGCAGCACGGCGTCCTCTGCCTGTTTCAGCGGAGCGGCGGCGCGGTGGGTGTCCTGATAGTCCCGCTGCTTCACATCTGCCAGCACTTCCTCGTAGGGGGTGTCGATGCCCTTGACCTGATACTCCTTCCAGCGGCGGGTGGCGCGTGCCTCCGGGCTGGCGGTCAGGAAGATCTTCACCGTAGCGTCCGGCAGCACCACCGTGCCGATATCCCGGCCGTCCATCAGCACATCCTGCTTTTTTGCCATGCTGCGCTGCAAGTCCAGCAGAAATGCCCGCACCGCAGGGTTTGCGCCCACGGCAGAGGCTGCCATGCCCGCGGCTTCGGTGCGGATGGCGGTGCTCACATCCTCGTCCTTTAAGTAGATGTGTTGCTCGCCCGCAATGGATGCCAGCCGCAGCTCGATCTCGGGCAGCAGGGCATCCACCGCTGCGTTGTCCTTGGGGTCCTTGCCCGCGCGCAGGGCGTACAGGCCGATGGCGCGGTACATTGCACCTGTGTCCACATAGATATAGCCTAGCTCTGCCGCCAGACGGCGTGCCAGAGTGGATTTGCCTGCACCCGCAGGCCCATCAATTGCAACAGATACCATGATATGTTCTCCTTATTTATATATAGTACACAGCAAAACGGACTGCGCTGTTTTTACAGGTTGTTCGCAAAGCTTTGTGCGGTGCAGAAAGCGATCTGCAGATTGTAGCCGCCAGTGTAGGCGTCCACGTCCAGCACCTCGCCCGCAAAGTACAGTCCCAGCGCCTTTTTGCTCTGCATGGTCTTGGGGTCCACCTCCCGCACCGATACGCCACCGCTGGTGATCACTGCGTGGGCAAGGTCGCCCCGGGCGTCAATGGACACCTGCCAGTGCTTGACCAGCTGCACCAGCTCCCGCTTCTGCTCCCGGGTGATCTGGTTTGCCTTGGTGGCGGGGTCAATGCCCCAGCGTGCCACCATGACCGGCTGCATACTGGAGGGCAGCAGCTTGACCAGCGCACCCTGCGCCGCGTGGTTTGCCAGCAGCGCAAAGTCCCGGGTGATGCGGTCGTACAGCTGCTCCTCGCTCAGGGCGGGCTTCAGATCGATCTCCGCGATGTACCTGTGCTTTTTCATGTCCCCCAGATGACTGGACGCGCTCAGGGTCAGCGGCCCGCTGATGCCAAAGTGGGTGAACAGCATCTCGCCCTGCTCGTCAAAGATGGCCTTGCCGTCCTCCAGCAGGGTCAGGGTGACGTTTTTCAGCGCCAGACCCATCATCTTTTTGCAGTCCGGGTCCCGGCTGACAAGGCTGACCAGACTGGGCACCGGCTCCACAAGGGTGTGTCCCGCCTGCTGCGCTAGCTTGTAGCCGTCGCCGGTAGAGCCGGTGGTGGGGTAGCTTACGCCGCCGGTGGCCACCAGCACCGCATCCGCCCGGTACTCCCTGCCGGAGGTGCCCCGCACGCCCACGCAGCGCAGCGCCGGGCCAGCCTTTTTCTTTTTGGGGTGACGCGGGTTTTCCGCTGCCGCCGGGGCGGGCTCTGCCTCCGGCACAATGTCCTCCAGCAGCAGCTTTTTGCGCCATCGTAGACGATATCGGCGTCCTGCGCATAGCGCAGCAATGCCTGCCGGATCTCCTCGGCCTTATCCGATACCGGGAACACCCGGCGGCCGCGCTCCACCTTCAGCTCCACGCCAAGGCCTTCGAACAGTTCCATGGTCTTTGCCGGGGGGAACGCCCCCAGCGAGGAGTACAAAAAGCGCGGGTTCGTGCGCACATGGCGCAAAAACTCCTCTGCCGGGCAGTCGTTGGTCACGTTGCAGCGCCCCTTGCCGGTGACAAGGATCTTCTGCCCGGGCTTCTCGGTATGCTCCAGCACCGTCACCTGATGTCCCTGCCGCACGGCAGCACCCGCCGCCATCAGTCCGGCTGCCCCGGCTCCCACGATCAAAACCCTTGCCATCTGTCATCCTCCCAAAATCGCCTGTTGATTCTATTGTATCATACCAGAAACCCCGCGCAAAAGCAATGCAGCGCCGCAGGAAATGAATGGATTTTCGGTTCTCCCCCTCTTGACAAAGCAGCCGGGCTGCTGTATTCTTTTTACAGACCGTTAGTTTGTAAAAAAGGAGCATCCGCCATGCCGCGCAACAAATACCCGGAACAGACCGTTGAAAAGATCCTGGACGCCGCCGCCCTGCTCTTCCTCCAGAAGGGCTACCAGAATACCACCCTGCAGGACATCATTGATGCCACAAAGCTTTCCAAAGGGGCGGTGTACCATCACTTCCGCTCCAAGGAGGAGATCGCGCAGCGCGTCGGTGACCGTTTGGGCGACCAGATGTGGGAGCCGCTGCGCCATATCCGGGACGACCCGGCCCTGACCGGACTGCAAAAGCTGCAGGCGGTGTTTGCAGTTTCCTTTGCCGGGCAGCGGCAGCAGCAGATCGCGCAGACTTTGCCGCACCTGTGCAGCAACCCGCAGTTCCTTGCCATGGAGCTGACCAATATTGAAGCGCATCTGGCCCCGGAGTGCATTGCACCCATAATCCGGCAGGGCATGGCGGACGGCTCCATCCACACCACCGATGCCAATGCGCTGGCCGAAGCGCTGTTCGTGCTGGCAGACATCTGGCTTTCTCCCCAGACGCGCCCCACCACACCGACCGAGCAGCGGGCGCGGAACGTCGTGTTTCAGCAAATGACCCATGCACTTGGGCTGGATCTTTTGACGGATGCACAGGCCGAACAGCTGGTGCAGCTGTGCACACCGGTCAAAGACTGAATTTCCCGGGCGGAACGCTCCGCCTTTTTTTGTATGTAAATACAGACCAGCAGTCTGTAAATAAAAAAGCAGGAGGTTTCCATGAACACTTTTATCCTTATCGTCCTTGGACAGATCGTCTCCCTGTTCGGCAATGCCGCCCTGCGGTTTGCGCTGCCGCTGTATCTGCTGCGGCAGACTGGTTCTGCCGCGCTGTACGGCGGCATCACCGCTCTGGCCATGCTGCCTGCCCTTGCTGGAATGCTGACCGGCGGCGCGCTGGCAGACCGCTGCCGTAAAGCCCGCCTGATGGCACTGCTGGATCTGGTGACCGCCGGTATTGCGGCTGCAGCCGCTGCCGGACTGCCGCATCTGCCCCTGCTTCCGCTGGTCCTGACCGTGCTGGGCAGTCTGTACGCCATTCAGGGGCTTTACCAGCCCGTGGTACGCGCCTGCCTGCCTCTGCTGCTGAACGGCACCCAGCTGCTGCGCGGCAACGCAGTCATCCAACTGGTGGATACCGTGGACGAGCTTCTCGGTCCCCTGCTGGGTGCTGTTCTGCTGGAGCACCTCGGCATCCGGGGTCTGCTGGTGCTCTGCGGCTGCTGCTTTGCACTTTCTGCCGGGATGGAGCTCTGTCTGCGCATCCCACAGGATGTCCCATATGACACAAAGCTCTCCGTCCGTTCTCTGTGGGCCGACCTGCGGGAAAGTGCGCAGTTTCTCACCGGGCAGGCTGCGGTGCTGCGGTTAGCTGCCGCCATGGCGGCTGTAAACCTGCTGGAAGTCCCCGCCCTCACCGTAGGTGTTCCGGTGCTGGTGGTACAGACCCTGCAGAAAAGTGATGCCTCCCTTGGTCTTGTGCAGGCGGTGCTGAGCGCAGGCGGCATTCTGGGCGGCGTGCTGGCCGGAACCATCTTTGTCCGTCATCCCATCCGCAGCGGCACACCTCTTTTGCTGGCGCTCAGCGGCGTGTGCGCCGCGCTGGGTCTTGCCCTCCGGGTGTCAGTGCTGCAGTTCGGCAGCATTCTGGTGCTGGGGGCCGTGTTTATGGCCGTGGCAGCGCTGTTCAATGTATGGTTCTTTGCGCAGCTGCAAGTGCTGGTGCCGCAGGCACAGCTGGGCAAAACTACCGCCTGTTGCACCGTGCTGGCCTGCCTGACCCAGCCCATCGGGCAGGCAACCTATGGCATTGCCTTTCAGCACTGGGCCGCACACCCCGCAGATGTACTGCTGGCAGCCGGGGTGCTTTCGGCGCTGGTTCTCTGGCTGCTGCAAACGCGCCGTACCGTCTGACACAGCAAAAAAGGAGCCGCTATTGCAGCCCCTTTTATGGTTTGCTTACTCCGGCAGCTTTGCCGGGTCGAGGTAGCTTTCGCCCTGCTTTACCTCCACATGGATGTGGCTCTCCTCGGCGCACTCGCAGCCGACAGTGCCCACCGTGCCAAGCTTCTGCCCGGCGGCTACGGTATCCCCCGCCTTTACGGCAGGGTCAGCCACACCGCACAGCCGCCAACTGCGGCCGGCGGCATCTTCCAGCACCACCACGGTGCCCCAGTTGCCCTCTGCCCCGGCAGACACCACCTTGCCCGCCACGGGTGCTGCTACCGCAGCGCCCTGCGTGCAGGCATAGTCCACACCGTTGTGGGTGCGCCAGTCCCCAAGGGTCTTGTTATACACCAGCTCATCGCCGCTGAAGGCGTTGAGCACGCGCCCCGGCATAGAGGGCGCGGCGGCAGGCTGTGCCGAACTGCTGGCAGGCGAGGACGCGCCTTGCAGTGCCGAGGGTTCGCGCAGCGAACCAGAGCCAGACTGCGCACCAGAGGATGCCCCAGAGGGCGTCTGCTGCGGCACATCTGCCTTGCTGTTTGCAACGTCGGTCACGGGCTGCTGCCATGTGGTGTCCTCCTGTGCGTCCCAGTCCGGTTCTGTTTCCGGGGTGGTCTGTTGGGTGGTGCCGGGGGCGTTTAGTCCATCCAGACTTTTTTGCAGTTCTGCCCGCAGGGCGCGCACCGCCCACACCCCTGCCGCAGCCGCAGCCAGCAGGCTTGCGGTCAGCAGCAGGGCAAAGCCCTTGCCGTGCAGAAATTTTTTGATCTGCTCCATGCTTGTTACTCCCATCTGTTCGTTTTGTGTACGGGAACTTTTTCTGGGCTTAGTGTGGGACAGCGGCGGGCGGTTTATGCAAGGGGGCAAAAAAGACACGCAAAAAGGCTGAGCAACCGCTTTTTTGCAGCTGCTCAGCCCTGCTGTATCCCGTTTTTGGTTACTTGCGTGCGATCATTTCGGTATAGGCCAGCACCAGCGGGCCGACGCCCTTGGCGTCGTTGCACACCACCGGCTCGCTGAAGTAGTAGGCCAGAGAGCCGTCGCGGTGGTCCTTGCCGCCCAGACCGGCCACCAGGCAGATGCCGCCCAGCTGCAAGCTGCCGTCCGGGTTCTTGGAGAGGTACTGGTCGCAGGTGCCGTAGAAGGCCTTTTCGGCCCATGCAGCCATGCGTTTGGGCAGATAGCCCAGACGCACGCCCTTGAGCACTGCATAGGCAAACAGGGCGGTGCCGCTGGTCTCCAGATAGTTGCCCTCGGCCTCCGGGTGGTCGATGACCTGCCAGAACATCCCGGTCTGCTCGTCCTGGAACTTGTGCATGTCCTCCACAGCCTGTTTGAGCATGGCCATGATGCCGCGGTACTCGTTGTACAGCTGCTCGTCCATGCGCTCCAGCACATCCACCATCGCCACAAGGAACCAGCCCATGGCGCGCAGCCAGAAGTTGGGGCTGCAACCGGTCTCGGGGTCTGCCCAGTACATCTGGCGGCTCTCGTCGTAGCCGTGGTAGTACAAGCCGGTCTTTTCGTCCCGCATGTGCTTTTTGATGTTCATGAACTGCTTGTAGCTGTCGATGCAGCCCTGCATCTTGTTGAAGCGGGTCTCGTATTCCATGTAGAATGGCTGCGCCATATAGGTGCCGTCCAGCCAGACCTGCCACGGATAAATGTCCTTGTGCCAGAAGTTGCCCTCCTTGGTGCGGGGCTGGGTGAGCAGCTGGCTGCGGATGGTGTCGATGGCCTTGCGGTACTTCTCGTCGCCGAAGATGTCGTAGAGGATGAACAGGTTTTTGCCCTGATTCACGTTGTCGAGATTGTACTCCTTCGGGTCGTAGGTCTTGATGGAGCCGTCCTCCTGCACAAAGTAGTCGATGAAATCCTTGGAAAAGTCCAGATACTTCTCGTCGCCGGTGGTCTTGTACAGGCTCAGGCAGGCGGTGATCATGCAGCCGTCGATGTAGTTCCACTTGTTGGGCTTGCCGCTGCGGACCTTCTCGATGTTCCACATGGGTGCCTCGGCGCTGGAATTGGCGATGAGGTAGTCCACATAATCGCCCAGCATGGACAAAATCTCTTCATGAGTCATGGCTTAGTCCTCCTCAAAATGGCCGACGTTGGCAAAGCGCAGACGCTCGCCCTCGTAGCCCTCGATCTTCACGTTGTGCAGGTCGATCTCCTTGACGTTCTCGGCGTAGATGGCCAGCTTTTTCACCAGCGGGCGGTTGTCGGCCATGGCCGCCTGTCCCTCCTTGGCGTTGGGGTCAAAGGTGATGCTCACATCCCGCATGGTTACCCGCTCGATGGGCTGCTCCGGCAGGCCGTCGAAATAGCAGCCTGCAAACTGGGCATCGGTGGCCACGATGTTCTCCATGGTCAGGCTGCCCAGCTTGGGGGTGTACTCGTCCACCGGCATGGGCTCGCGGCACTGCACATAGGGGCCGTGGCCGTCCGGGTCGCAGAAGTAGAACATATTGATGACAAAGGGTGCTTTGACGCCCCGCATCTCCACGTTGCGGAACACCAGCCCGTCAATGACGGCGGTGTTGCCGCGGCCGCGGCGGGTCTTGACGCGCAGACCGCGGTCGGTGTGGTCCATCAGGCACTGGGTCACCACCATGTCCTTCACGCCGCCGCTCATCTCGCTGCCGATAACGATGCCGCCGTGGCCCTTGTCCAGCAGGCAGTTGCGGATGACGGTATGCTCACAGCTGCGCTTCAGCTTCATGCCCAGAAAGACCTTGCTGGCCTTCATGGCGATGCAGTCGTCGCCCACATGGATGTTCATGCCAATGATGCGGATATGCTCGCAGCTCTCGGGGTCGATGCCGTCCGTGTTGGGGGCGTTATAGGGGTTGTTGATATTGAAGTTGAGCAGGTCGAGGTGCTTGACAAAGATGGGGTGGATGGTCCACGAGTAGCTGTTCTGCACCGTGATGCCGTGCAGGCAGACGTTCTCGCTGTCCACCGCAGCCACAGCGCGGGGACGCCATGCAATGCGCTTGACCTTGGGGTTCACCCACCAGTCGCCGTTTTCGGCATCGCAGTCCAGCGTGCCCTCGCCGGTCACCACCACGTCATGCACCTGCGTAATATTCAACAGACCTGCAAAGCTGTCCAGCGGATTGCCCTCCCAGCCGGTCAGATAGTACTCGTCCACCTCGTTCTCGCTGGGCAGCACGCCGGGCAGGATGGGGTAATGGGTGCGGTCGTTGTCGCCCAGCAGCACCGCGCCCTTTTCCAGATACAGGGTGGTGTTGCTCTTCATGAACAGGCTGGCCGTGCGGTAACGGCCGGCGGGCACATACACTGTGCCGCCCTTGGGGCAGGTGGACAGCGCCGCCTGCAGCCGCACGGTGTTGTCGGTCTCGCCATCGGCCACCAGACCATAGCGGGCAGCATCCACAAAGAAGGTCTCAGCCTCGGTGGTGAAATCCAGCTTCAGGGTCTCGCCCTCGGCCTGCACGCCCACCGTATAGGCGGTGCCGGGCAGCAGGGAGAACAGGGAGAACACATTGGTATTGCAGGCCTCATACACCGTTTTGCCGTTCAGGGCAACGGTAAAGGGGTGTGCCGGACGGAAGCACAGTTCGTTTTCCAGCTCGAAAACGGCGCTGCGGGTCATGGAACGGATCAGGGTCAGATTCATGCGAAATAACCTCCTGTGAGTTTGTCTTGCCCCCACGGGGCAGACGTGGTATCATGAGGAAAAGCGCTCTCCCGGCTACCGGGAGGGCTGTTTCCGGAAAGGATGCGCAAGATGAAAGCGGAACGGGAAAAGATCCATGCAAAGGTAAAAGCGGACACCGTGCGGCTGAACGGCAGCAAGCTGGAGCTGACGGCAGACGAGGAGACGTGCACCTTTCTGCTGGTAAGCGAGGGCAGCTGCACCCTGCAAATGGGGGAAAACAGCCTGCTGCTGAACCCCGGCAGCGCGCTGCTGCTGGGCGCGGGGGACGCAGTGCTCTCTGCCGCCGGTGCAGCCGTACCGGAACTGGTGGGCTGTCGATTCCCGCTCAGCGCCCTGCACGAGCTGCGCAGCGCCACCCAGCGGGATTTTGCCCGGCTGTTTTTGCCCGGCGAGGTAACGGTGCTGTACGGCCCGGTGCCGTGGGTTCGCCGCCTGCGCACCTTGCTGGAGATGATGCGCGCTGCCATGCCGGAGCAGGACTACCCCGGCGGGCTGTACCTGCTGCTCATCCTGCACTATGTCGAGCAGGAGTGCCTTGCCGAGAGCAGCGCCGCAGCGCGCCCCCGCAACGAGACCATTGAGCAGGTGTGTGCCTACCTTGCCGCCAACTACCGGCAAAAGTTCTCCCTTACCGAGGTGGCGGCGCGGTTCTACCTCTCGCCCTACTATCTCAGCCGCCTGTTCCGGCGGGTGACAGGCCAGTCCATCGTGGACTACATCAACAACCGCCGCATCGAGGCAGCCCAGAAGCTGCTGGAGACCACGGAGCTGTCCATCAGCGCTATTGCCGAGCAGACCGGTTTTGCCAGCGCCGCCCACTTCCGCCGCGTGTTCCGCGAGGTGATGGATATCAGTCCTTTGCAGTACCGCAAGAAGCAGACGAAATGATGTATCAACCAAAACACCCCTGTGCCATCCGTTGGGAGCAGCACAGGGGGTGTTGGTCTTGGTCAGATGTTCTTATGGCGCATTAGCCCTTGACGGCACCTGCGGAGATACCTTCAACGAACTGATCCTGTGCACAGAAGAATACGATCAGCTGCGGCAGGATGGAGATCAGGGACAGCGCCAGGATCTTGTTCCAGGCAAAACCGGTATCACCGTCCATGGACAGCTTCACGAACAGGGACATGGGGTACTTGCCGGGGGTGCTGACGTAAAGCAGCGGGCCCATGAAGTCGTTGCAGCTCCACATGAACTGGAACAGTGCGCAGGACACCAGAGCGGGTCCCAGCATGGGCACGATGACCTTGTACAGGGTCTGGAAGGAGGAGCAGCCGTCAATGGCGGCAGCCTCGTCCAGATCGCGCGGGACGTTGCGCATGAACTGCACCAGCTGATACACGAAGTAGGTCTCGGTAGCAAATGCGCAGTGCACCCAGATAGCCAGATAGAAGGGGCTGTCCACCCAGCCGAACTTGTTGTACAGCAGGTACTGCGGCACATTCAGCACGACCTGCGGCAGGAACAGGGTGGCCAGCATGATGTTGAACAGCAGCTTGCGGCCGGGGAAATCGAAACGACCAAAACCGTAAGCGGCGATGCAGGCAGACACCACAGTGCAGATCACCTTGGGGATGACGTAGCTGTAAGTGTTGAGCATGGCCTGCAGGATGTTGATGGAGCCACCGAAGTTGTTCAGGGCGTTGCGGTAGCCATCCAGCGTAGGCTTTTTGATCCACAGGCTGATGCCTGCAAAGATCTCACTGTTATCCTTGAAGGTAGCGCTGATCATCCACAGCAGAGGATAGATCATGATGACACCAACCAGGATCAGCACGAAGTACTTAAAGAAGGTTGCGATCTTATTCGATGCTTTCATTCCCATATTGGTCACCTTACCTTTCATCCGAGTAGTAGACCCACTTCTTCTGGCTGGTGAACGCAATGATCGTCAGGATGCAGACGATGATGAACATGATCCACGCCAGAGCAGAAGCCATGCCCATGTCGTAGGACTTGAATGCGTAGTTGTAAACCAGCAGGGAGATCAGGGTAGTGGAACCACGGGGACCACCGTTGGTGATGATGTAGGGGCCGTTGAACTCTTGGAAAGCCTGGCAGATCTGAGTGACCAGGTTGTAGAAGATGATGGGGGTGATCATCGGAACGGTGATGGAGAAGAACTGACGCCACTTGCCGGCACCGTCGATGGTAGCAGCCTCGTACAGGTCTGCGGGCACGCCCTTCAGTGCAGCAAGGAACAGCACCATGGCGGAACCGAACTGCCATATACGCAAAAAGCAGATGATCCATAGAGCGTAGTTGGGGTCAGACAGCCACTCGGGGCCCTGCACCGCACCAAAGGTGACAGCGCGCACCACGGTGTTCAGCAGACCGTCCACGCTGAACACAGCCTTCCACAGCACGGCGATAGCCACAGAGCCGCCCAGAATGGAGGGGATGTAGTACACAGTACGGAACAGGTTGACGCAGGCGATCTTGAAGTTCAGGATGTAGGCGATGAACAGCGCGAAGATCAGCTTCAGGGGCACGGTGATAAAGGCGTACTTGAAGGTGATGATCAGCGCCTTGGTGATCTTTCTGGTGTGGAATGCGGTAATGTAGTTGGCCAGACCAACAAAGCTGGTGCCGTCCTTGAAGAAGTTCATATCGGTGAAGCTGTAATACAGCGACTGACCGAAGGGGAACGCCTTAAAGACGAGAAAGCCGATGATCCAGGGGATCAGATAAAACAGACCCTGATACTTATCGACCCATTTCTGGAACGGAGTTCGTGCGCCTGCGGGCGCATTACTTTTTTTCATCCAAAGTCCTCCTTTTACAGGATTTGAAGCAGACAGTGCAGCAGGTCACAGACCGGCAACAATTCATTCAAGATTTGATAACCATTCACCGAAAAAACAAGGGCATCTGTCGTACGGGCGGCAGATGCCCTTATTTATTTCAGATACTGAATATCCGGTTCTGACCGCTGTCAAAGAGAGGTAAGCTTAGCCGATGGTGTAGCCAACAGACTCCATGCCATCCAGCAGGGTCTCAACAGCCTCTTCAGGGGTCTGATCGCCGTAGTCGATGTTGTCGAACACTTCCTGATAGATGCCGGTGCCGGAAGCCTTCAGGTCGTTATTCTCGAACAGGGGATCCAGCTTGTTGGTGGTGAAGGCCATGACCTTGGCATTTGCCTCAGCAACCAAGCTCTTGACAGCACCGGCGTCCTGCGCGAACTTCAGGCCAGCCTTGGAAGCGGGGATGCCGCACTCAGAACCCATGATGGAAGCGCCCTTCTCCTCGTTCAGCAGGAAGTTGATCAGGGTAGCAGCCTCGGCAACGTTCTTGCAGGTCTTGGTGATAGCCAGACCCATGGACACCTTGGAGAAGCCGCCGTTGTTGTCGCCGAACTTGATCTCCTCGCCGACGGTGAAGCCATCCTTGTTGCTGTCGTCCAGAGCGGAGGAGTACTTGCTTGCAGCGGAATCCCACTCGAAGATGCCTGCGATCTTACCGGTGATCCACTCGTTGGACTGGTGGGTAGCGGTATCGGAGTTTGCAGAGTAGTAGGTCTTGAGGTTCATCATGACGTGGTTGTCCACCAGGCTCTTGATGAAGGCCAGACCCTCAGCGATCTCATCCTCGGTGTAGTTCAGGGTGGAGGTAACGGGATCTGCCCAGTCCTTGCCGTACTTGGACTCGAGGTAGAACACCATCAGGATCATACGGTCGTATGCGCCCAGATGCATGGGGTAGTAATCGTTGCCCAGCTTCTCCTGGAAGGCCTTACCGGCAGCCATCAGATCGTCCAGAGACTTGGGAACCTCGGTGATGCCAGCCTTATTAAAGGTGGTCATGTTCCAGTAGAAGATACGGCCGGTCATGGAGACGGGCACGCACTGCTGGCTGTTGGCCACATAGCAAGCGTCCATAGCAGCGGAATCCCACTGGGTCAGGTCGATGAACTTGGAGGTGGTGTTCAGGTCCACGAACTTGCTGCCGTCGGCAGCAGTAGTTGTACAGCCAGTTCCAGTTCACCTGGCAGACATCCTGAGCGTTGCCTGCGATGAAGGCAGCAGCCATCTTCTCTTCCCAGCCGGACCATGCGGCGAAGGTGGGCTCCACGGTGATGTTGGAGTGCTCAGCCTGGAAAGCCTCCAGAGCGCTCTGGTAAGCAGCGTGACGGCTGTCGCCGCCCCACCAGCTGATGCTCAGGTTGACGGGGCCGTCAGACAGGGCCAGGCTCTCGTCTGCGGAAGCAGCGGGGGCCTGAGAAGCAGCGGAAGAAGCGGTGGAAGAAGCAGCGGGCTTGCTGCCGCAGGCAGCCAGCAGACCTGCAGCACCGACAGCGCCGGTAGCCATCAGGAAGTTACGACGAGAAATTGCCTTGCTCATTTTTGTTCTCCTCCTAATAGAAAACATCTTCATGCAGGGGGCCTGCACATGCCCCCTTGTATACAATTATGATAACAAAAGCCACCGAAAAAAGAAAGATGTAAATTACAGTGATACGGGATAAAAACGTACAAATATTGCCCTTGTTTTCGCGTGCAATTCGACGTCCTTGCCGAAATGAATAAACTTGCGCTGAAAAACTGTGCAACTTGTATACTTCAATGACTTGCATAAAAATCTGGGATGCAACAAGGGCAGAACAGCAAAAATCTCAATAATTCCTGTTACATTTACCATTCCGCCTGTAAAATTTTATGCGCTGCCGTTCTCCTCTGCTTTCTTCCTCTCCCACGCCCTCTCCCCTCCGGCAAGTAACTGCCCGGTCTGAACTGATATATCAATAGTGCAAAAAACGTGCGAATTCCGTCCGGTTGATATATCAGTTTCTCTCACAAAATGCAACAAATTGATATATCAGTCTGTATACAGCCTGTTGGAGACTCTGGCGAGTGTAGCGAGACTGAGGGGGTAACTCTTCCGCAATCCACGCAAAAAAGCCGCTGCACCCGGCGCGGTACAGCGGCTTGTATAAAATATAAAAGTATCTCAGTTTTTCTTTGCAGCATAAAACGCCCGCCGTGCCTTGAAGTAGCACTGGGGGCACATGCTGACGTACTGCACATCGTTTTCAAGGTCGATGGCTACCTGCTCGCCCTCAAAGACGAATCGTCCGTTCACCTTGCGGCAGTTGCAGATGGCCTTGCGCCCGCAGGTGCAGATGGTCTTCATCTCCTCAATGGTGTGCGCCAGCTCCAGCAGACGGGTAGAACCCGGGAAGCCCTTGAGGGAAAAATCTGCCCGCAGACCGTAGCAGATCACCGGGATGTTCAGATCTACCGTGATCATGAACAGCTGCTCGGCCTGCTCCGGGGTAAAGAACTGGCTCTCGTCGCACAGCACACAGGCCAGCGGCCCGGAAGCAGCGTTTGCCGCCTGCACAGCTTCGAACACGTCCAGCTCCGGCGGGATCAGCAGGTCTGCCTTGCGGCGCACGCCCAGACGGCTCACCAGTTCTCCGCCACCCTTGGTATCCACCTGCGGCTTCAAAATGAGCACCTTCATGCCCTGCTCTTCGTAGTTGTGTGCCACCTGCATCAGCGCCGTGCTCTTGCCGCTGTTCATGGCACCGTAGCGGAAATACAATTTTGCCATGCCGTCACTCCTGATTGCGCAGACGGTAGCCCAAGCTCATCAGGCTGTCGCCCAGATGGACGTTTTCCACCACCACATTGGGGTACGACACCGACAGGTCATAGTGGGAGAAGTTCCAGAAGCCCTCAATGCCCAGATCCACCAGCCGTCCGCTGACCTGCTGTGCACCATCGCGGGGTACGCAGAGCACCGCCACCTTGGGCTTGTTTTCCTCACAGAAGGCTTCCAGCTCGTCAATGTGCCGGATGCGGATACCGCTGATCTCCTTGCCCACCTCGTTCTCGGCCACGTCAAAGGCCGCGATCAGCTTGTAGCCGTTGGTATCGGTGGTGATAAAGCGGCTCACCGCCTTGCCCAGACGGCCGCAGCCGATCAGAATGGTGGGCAGACGGTCACCGTTGCCGAACAGCAGACTTTCCAGAATGGAAAGCAGGTTCTCCACCGAGTAGCCGATGCCCTGCCGTCCGTTCACGTCACCGATGCAGTTAAAGTCCTGCCGCACCTGCGAGGCGGTGGTGCCCATCTGAGAGGCCAGTTCCCGGGAGGAGATGCTGGTAATGCCATCGGCCTGCAGGGAGCGCAGATACCGGTAATATTTGGGGAGACGCTTGATCACAGGGATCGATGCTTTCTGGGGGGTGTTCATAGCAAAATTCTCCTTTCTGCCCAACGCGCTGCAGCTTCTGCCGCCATGCAAGGGGCTTCTTTGCGCGCAGAGAGATGTTCCGTTTTATCCTGTTATATTATTTAGAGTATACAGCATGAAAGGCGAATGTCAAATACCTATTTGTAAAAAAGCAAAAAATTCACAAAGTTTTTTGTATTCGCGCTCCTGCATACTTCCCCGGCAGCCGGTGGATACTGACCCCACAAAGACCCTGCTACGGAAGGAGAACGCGCATGGATACGGCAAAAGACACCCCCGCAGAGCAGCACCGGATGGAAAAAGAGGATATCGAGGATCTGGGCACGGTCACCCTGAGCCGGGGCGGTCATGTCATCCACTGCCTGACCGTCATCGGCCAGATCGAAGGGCACACCGAAGCGCCGCAGGGGCAAAAGACCACCAAGTACGAGCACGTCATCCCCCAGCTGGTGGCGGTGCAGGAGGACCCCCGCATCGAGGGGTTGCTGGTGCTGCTGAACACGGTGGGCGGCGATGTGGAGACCGGCCTTGCGCTGGCAGAGCTGATTGCCAGCATCTCCAAGCCCAGCGCCACGCTGGTGCTGGGCGGCGGGCACTCCATCGGCATCCCGCTGGCGGTCAGCGCGCGGCACAGCTTTATTGTCCCCACCGCCACCATGACGGTGCACCCGGTGCGGCACTCCGGGCTGATCTTAGGCGTCCCGCAGACCATGCACTGCTTTGAGCAGATGCAGCAGCGCATCACCGGCTTTGTGGCCGCCCACAGCGGCATGCCGGAAAAGCGCTACACCCAGCTGATGCTCCACACCGGGGAGCTGGTCATGGACATGGGCACGGTGCTGGACGGACGCCGCGCCGTAAAGGAAAAGCTGATCGACGAGCTGGGCGGTCTTTCGGACGCGCTGGCGTGGCTGTACGGGGAGATCGAACGGGGGTAAGGCCTTGCGTCTCCCCCGCCGGACGATTTGAACTGCGCTCCGCGTTCGCTTTGCGCAGAAGCAGCGGAATTATTTTTTATTTGCAGTTCCGAAACGCCTGCAGGCGTTTCGGAACTGCCTTTTCACGAGGGGGCTGGGCTCGTTCCATTTTCCTCCAACAAAAACAACATTATGGTTTGCCATTTTTGCCCTTGCGTGGTACAATAGTAGAATCAATTATTGTGTCTATGGGAAGTTGGGGAACAGAGTAGAATGGCAACGAAAAAACGAAAATCAACGAAACGGCGTACTGCCGCCCGCCGTAAAAAGGCAGAGCAGCGGCTTCCGGCAGGGCTTGGCACCCTGTTCGGCGGCCTACTGCTGATCGTGCTGGCCTTTGTGCGGGGCGATTCCGTATGGCGGGTGCTCCATGATGTGCTGTTCGGACTGTTCGGCTGCGGCAGCTTTGTGCTGGGTGCAGCCGTGTGCTGTCTGGCCGTTTTGTACACCCGGGGCGAGGAGCTGCTGTCCCGCATCCTCAAGCTGGTGCTGGGGCTTATCTTTGTCTGCGGCACAGTCATCGTGTTTTCCGATATCCAGCCGCAGGGGCTGTCGGCGCTGCAAATGCTTTCCGCCTGCTACGCCAACGGCGTCAATGCATGGCTCTCCGGCGGCGCAATAGGCTTTGTGCTGGGCGGCGTGCTGCTTTTGCTGTGCGGACGCCCGGCAGCAAATCTCATCATGGTCGTGCTCTTGCTGTGCGGCAGCCTGTACATTTTTGATATTACCCCCGCCGAGGTCTGGGTCTGGCTGTGTGCCGTCACCGGCGGTATCCACGCCCGCGGCGCTGCCTTTGCAGAGCAGAGCGCTGCCCGCCGCGCCGAGCGCGCCGCCATCCGGCAGGCAGAGCGGACGATCGACGAGGAATACGACGAAACCGAGGACGAGCCGCTGGACGAGGAGGACGAGCCCGCCGGGCTGCATCTGGGGGTGCCGGACTGGATGTCCGGCGTGCTGCGCTGGGGACACAAGGTAACGCAGGAGATGGAAGCAGACGCTGCCGAAACTGAGGCCGCTCCCGCCGCCCCTGCCCAGCCAGAGCCTGCCGCGCCGCCCATCACCCCGGTGCGGGTCAGCGTTGCCCATCCCCGCGCGGCCTTTGACGTAGACCTTGGCCCCGACCACACCGCCCTCTCCGAGGGCGGCAGCGAGCCCATTGAGCCGCTGATCGTCGGGCCGGGCGGAACCTTCGGGCAGGACCCGCTGCGCCCTGCGCCCAAGCCCACGCCGCCGCCCATCGTGGCAGACCCGGTAGTCGCCTCTGCGGCAGATTTCTTTGCCAAAGATGCCCCCCAGCCGGAAGAGCCTGCCCCCGCCCCCGCTTTTGATGCTCCCATCGTCCAGCCGGCAGCGCCGGTGGTGCAGCCGCAGATGCCCACGCAGCCGGAGGCTGCACCTATCCAGCCCACTGTGCCCCGGGTGAGTGCCGAGAACGCCGTGGCGTTCCGCTCTGCGCCGGACGAGGACGGCTGGATCAGCATCACCGCCGAACCGGTGGAGGAAAAGGACATCAACTCGCTGGTGGCAGCGGCCATGGAAAAGCCCGCTGTCTCCGAGCAGGCAGCCGCCACCGCACCCGCCGAGGAGACCGAGCCGGTGGACCGCTACGAGTACCAGTATCCGCCCATTGAGCTGTTTGAAAAATCGCAGGAAGAGAGCGACCCCGGCGCACAGGAGGAGCTGAAGGCCAACGCCCAGAAGCTGGTGGACACGCTGGAAAGCTTCGGCGTGCGCACCCGGGTGCTGGATATCTCCCGCGGACCTTCTGTCACCCGGTACGAGCTGCAGCCCATGGCGGGTGTGAAGATCAGCCGCATCACCTCGCTGGCGGACGATATCGCCCTGAACCTCGCGGTGGCAGACGTGCGTATGGAAGCCCCCATCCCCGGCAAGCCCGCCGTGGGCATCGAGGTGCCCAACCACAAAAAGACCGCCGTTTCCATCCGCAGCATCTTTGAGAGCCAGAGCTTTCTGCGCATGACCTCGCCGCTGGGCATCGCCCTTGGCAAGGACATTGCCGGTGTGGCGCAGGTGACCGACCTGTGCAAGATGCCCCACCTGCTCATCGCGGGCAGCACCGGCAGCGGTAAATCCGTGTGCGTGAACAGCATCATCATGAGCCTGCTGTTCCGCTCCAGCCCGGAGGACGTCAAGCTGCTCCTCATCGACCCCAAGGTGGTGGAGCTGGCCGAGTACAACGGCATCCCCCACCTGCTGATGCCCGTTGTCACCGAGCCCCGCAAGGCCGCCGGTGCACTGGGCAGCGCGGTGCAGGAGATGGAGCGCCGCTACCGCCTGTTTGCGGAGAACAATGTGCGCGATATCAAGTCCTTCAACAAGCTGGCTGCCGAGCAGCCGGAGCTGGAAAAGATGCCCTACATCGCCATTATCATCGACGAGTTGGCCGACCTGATGATGGTGGTGGGCAAGGATGTGGAGGATTCCATCTGCCGCATCGCCCAGAAAGCCCGTGCCGCCGGTATGCACCTGATCGTTGCCACCCAGCGCCCCAGCGTGGACGTGATCACCGGCCTGATCAAGGCCAACATCCCCAGCCGCATCGCCTTTGCGGTGTCCAGTCAGGTGGACAGCCGCACCATTCTGGACGGTGCCGGTGCAGAAAAGCTGCTGGGTCAGGGCGATATGCTCTTTATGCCCGTGGGCGCACCCAAGCCCACCCGTATCCAGGGCACCTTCGTGCGGGATGAGGAGATCAGCCGTGTGCTGGACTTTATCAAATCCAGCGCCACCGTGCAGTACGACGAGGCCATGATCGAGGCCATGGAAAAGCACGCCATTCAGGACGGCAAAAAGGGCGGCGGTGCCGACGCCGAAGAGGACGCAGGCTCCGACCCCATGTTTAAGCAGGCCGTGGAGGTGGTCATCGACGCCGGTCAGGCCTCCACCAGCCTGTTGCAGCGCCGCTGCAAGCTGGGCTACGCCCGCGCCGCCCGCATCATGGACGAGATGGAGCAAAAGAGCATCATTGGCCCCTACGAGGGCGCAAAGCCCCGCGCCGTGCTCATCAGCCGCCAGCAGTGGCTGGAAATGCAGATGAACCAACCGGAGGAATAATAAAGGAGCATTATGGAACATTCTACTCCCCAGATCTACACCGAATTTCTTCCCATCAGCCGGGCGGATATGGAGGCCCGCGGGTGGGAGCAGCTGGACTTTGTGGTGGTGGGCGGCGATGCCTATGTGGACCACCCCAGCTTTGGCACCGCCATCATCAGCCGCCTGCTGGAGGCCGAGGGCTACAAGGTGGGCGTGCTGGCGCAGCCCCGCTACACCGACTGCGAGGACTTCAAGCGGTTCGGCAAGCCCAAGTACGGCTTTTTCATCGGCGGCGGCAATGTGGACAGCATGGTCAGCCACTATTCCGTGGCAAAAATTCCCCGCGCCGAGGACGAATACTCCCCCGGCGGCAAGGCCGGTGCCCGCCCGGACCGCAGCGCCACCGTGTACACAAAACTTGCCAAGCAGGCCTACCCCGATCTGCCGGTGATCTTAGGCGGTCTGGAGGCCAGCCTGCGCCGGTTTGCCCACTACGATTACTGGCTGGACACCGTGCTGCCCAGCATCGCCGAGGACTCCGGCGCGGATCTCATCAGCTTTGGCATGGGCGAGCACCAGACCGTGGAGATCGCCCGCCGTCTGGCCGCCGGGGAGCCGGTGGAGACCATCACGGACGTGAACGGCACCTGCTACCTGACCGATTTCGACCACCTGCCCCAGCGGTATGTGGAGTGCGCCGGTTTTAAAAAGGTGGCCAGCGATAAGACCGCCTACGCCAAGGCCTGCCGCATCCAGATGGACAATCAGGACGTGGTCAGCGGCCAGATCATCGTGCAGAAGCAGAGCGAAAAGTATCTGGTGCAGAACATCCCCGCAAAGCCGCTGGTGCGCGGAGAACTGGACAAGGTGTACGCCCTGCCCTACACCCGCCGCTACCACCCCATCTACGAGAGCATGGGCGGCGTGCCCGCCATCCGCGAGGTGCAGTTCTCCATCATCCAGAACCGCGGCTGCTTCGGCGGCTGTAACTTCTGCGCCATCCAGCTGCATCAGGGGCGGCGGGTCACCAGCCGCAGCGCCGACAGCATCGTGGAGGAAGCCGAACGCATGACCCACGAGCCGGATTTCAAGGGCTACATCCACGATGTGGGCGGCCCCACCGCAAACTTCCGCTTTCCCTCCTGCCGCGAGCAGATGCTGCGCGGGATGTGTACCGGCGGCAAGCATTGCCTTGCCCCCACCACCTGCTCCCACATGATCGTGGATCACAGCGACTACCTTAAAATTCTGCGCCGGGTGCGGGAACTGCCGGGCGTGAAAAAGGTGTTCATCCGCAGCGGCATCCGGTTCGACTACCTGATGGCTGACCCGGACGATACCTTCTTCAAAGAGCTGGTGGAGTACCATGTGTCCGGCCAGTTGAAGGTCGCCCCGGAGCACTGCGCCCCCAACACCCTTGCCTACATGGGCAAGCCCCCCATCGAGACCTTCAACAAGTTCAAGGATAAGTTCTACGAGCTGAGCAAGAAGGCAGGCAAAAAGCAGTATCTGGTGCCCTACCTCATGTCCAGCCACCCGGGCAGTACTCTGAAGGACGCGGTCTATCTGGCCGAGTACCTTTATAAGAACCACATGCGCCCGGAGCAGGTGCAGGACTTCTACCCCACCCCCGGCACCGTGAGCACCTGTATGTTCTACACCGGCCTTGACCCCTACACCCTCAAGCCGGTGTTTGTGGAAAAGACCCCCGAGGGCAAGGCGTTGCAGCGCGCACTGCTGCAATACTACGAACCCCGCAACGCCGAAAAGGTGGTCAAGGCCTTGCAGCTGACCCACCGGGAGGACCTGATCCCCCTGCTGGTGCCCGCCGTCGGCCGCCGCGCCGTGCAGCGCACCGCCCGCCGGGCAGAGAGCGCCGAGGTGACCATCCACAACGACGGCACTTATACCGTACATCCCAACCAGAAGGGACGCAGCACCGGCAAAAATGCCCGCGCTGCCGCCCCGGCAGGCCGTCAGCCCAGCCCGGGCGCGCGCTTTGCGCCCAACTCTGCGCCCGGCCATAAACCCAAGAATAATCAACAGAAAGAGAACGCAACGTGGAAAACCGGAAAGAAGAAAAAGTAACCCTGTTCCCCCGCCGCCTGTTCCTGCGGCTGGCTGCGCTGGCGCTGGCCGCTGTGCTGGCGCTGGGGCTTACCGCCTGTGACAGCCTGCCCGGCAGCGGCGGACACACCGTCAAGCCCTCCACCGGGTCAAGTCAGCCCTTTGAGATGCACTTCATTGACGTAGGACAGGCGCTGAGCGTATTGGTGGAGTGTGACGGACAGTTCATGCTCTACGATGGCGGCAACGTGGACGACGGCAGTCTGGTGGTCTCCTACCTGCAAAAGCAGGGGGTGGAGCAGCTGCAATATGTGTTCTGCTCCCATGCCCACGAGGACCATGTAGGCGGACTTGCCGCCGTAATGGCAAAGTTCCCGGCGGGGCACGCTTACAGCCCGGTGACCGAGAGCAGCACCAAATGCTTCAACGATTTTGTCAAATACACCCAGCAGCAGGGCTTGCAGCTGGAAGTGCCCTCCGTGGGCACCGTCTGGCCGCTGGGCAGCGCCACCGTTACCCTGCTGGGCCCGGTAACGCAGTACAGCGAGACCAACAACACCTCTCTGGTGCTGCGCATCGACTACGGCAGCACCAGCTTTCTGCTGACCGGTGACATGGAAAAGACCGCCGAGACCGACCTTGTGAACAGCGGTGCCAACCTGAAGGCCGATGTTTTACAGGTAGGGCACCACGGCTCCAGCACCAGCACCGGATACCTGTTTCTGAACGCTGTTCTGCCGGAAATGGGCGTCATCTCCTGCGGCACGGGCAACAAGTACGGCCACCCCCACGAGGAGACGTTAAGCATTCTGCGGGACGCAAAGGTGGACGTCTACCGCACCGACCTGCAGGGCACCATCACCATCGGCTCGGACGGGCAGAACTACACCGTCGGCACCGAGCACTTTGTGCCGGACAGCCAGCTGAACCCCACCGACCCGTCGGCTTCCAGCACCGCGCAGCAGGCTTACATCGGCAACGTGAACAGCAAAAAGTTCCACCTGCCCACCTGCGCCAACCTGCCTGCGGAAAAGAACCAGATCCTCTTTTCCAGCTATGACGAAGCCATTGCCGCAGGCTATACCCCCTGCGCAAGCTGCATCAAATAAAGCTTTGCTTTCAAAATACCGGAGTGTCTGCGGATGCTCCGGTGTTTCTTTTTACACAGGGCAGCCCCTTGAGGATGCCTGAGGGAGTTCGTTCCCAAACTCCTCCCCGTGAAAAAGGGGTTCTGAAAAGCCCGCAGGCTTTTCAGAACCCCAAATTAAAAGTCTATTTTCCGCTATTTATGCGCAGAGCAACGCGGCACGCATTCCCAATCGTTTTCTAAAGGCTGTTACTGCGCTGCCGGGAACTCCTTCTCCCGCTCTTCCTTCAGGATAGCGGTGGCGCGCTGCATGGTGGCAGCAGCGCGGCGCAACTCTTCGTCTCCAAGCTCGGCGCGCATCCGGCGGTAGCAGCGCTGCAAAAGCGCCTGCTCCTCCGCCATCAGTTCCACCGCCTTGCTGGAAAGCTCCACATAGGTGCGCCCGGCCTCACGGTCGGTTTTCCACGTCACAAAGCCGCTGTCCTGCAGCTTCTCGATGCCCTTGGAAAGCTCGGTCACCCGCAGCCCCATGGCGGCGGCAAGGTCGGCAAGATAGAGCTTTTCGCCGGGGTGTTCCTCCTGCTCTACCTTGATATAATACAGGATGAGATAATCTGCCCGCTGGATGGTGCTGAACACCTTATCCACGTTAAGCTCGTGGAGGAAGAACCATTCCCCCTGATGCTGCTGCATTTCTTCCATGCTGATGCCCTCCCTTTATGCCCGCTGGCTGCGCGGGATATAATCGTGGGTGCCGCCAAGGCTCTTGTAGGCCGGGCGGATGATCTTGTTGGCGCTGAGCAGCTCCTCGATGCGGTGGGCGCTCCAGCCCATGACGCGCGCCACGGCAAACAGCGGGGTGTACAGCTCCATGGGGATGCCCAACATCTCGTACACAAAACCGCTGTAAAAGTCCACATTGGGGCTGACGCCCTTGAAGATCTTGCGCTCCTGCGCGATCAGCTGCGGTGCCATGCGCTCGATGCGGGTATAGAGGGAAAGATCCTTGTCCCGGCCTTTTTCGTGGGCCAGCTGCTCCACATAGCCCTTGAACACCACCTCGCGCGGGTCGCTGAGGGAGTAGACGGCGTGACCCATACCATAGATCAGACCCTTGCGGTCAAAGGCCTCACCGTGGAGCAGCTTTTTCAGGTAGGCTTCCAGCTCCTCGTCGTCCTCAAGGTCGTGGAGGTTGTCCCGGATGTTCTGCATCATGTGCATGACCATCAGGTTTGCACCGCCGTGGCGCGGGCCCTTGAGGGAGCACAGCGCCGCCGCCATGGCCGAGTAGGTGTCGGTGCCGGAGGAGGTGACCACGCGGGTGGTAAAGGTGGAGTTGTTGCCGCCGCCGTGCTCGGCGTGCAGCAGCAGCGCCACGTCCAGCACGCGGGCTTCCAGCGGGGTGTACTGCATATCCGGCCGCAGCATCCGCAAAAAGTTCTCTGCGGTGGAAAGGCTGGGGTCCGGGCGGTGGATATACATGCTGGCGTCTTTTTCGTAGTGGTTATAGGCGTGGTAGCTGTACACCGCCAGCATGGGGAAGATGCCCGCCAGCTGGATGCTCTGGCGCAGCACGTTGGCGGTGTCCAAATCTGCCGCCTTGGGGTCGTAGGAAGCCAGCGTCAGCACGCTGCGCGCCATGCTGTTCATGATATCGTGGCTGGGTGCCTTCATAATGACATCGCGGGTAAAGTTGGTGGGCATGGTGCGGCACTCGCCCAGCACCGCGCAGAACTGTTCCAGCTGCTCCGGGGTGGGCAGCTGACCAAACAGCAGCAGATATCCCGCCTCCTCAAAGGCAAAGCGGCTGCCGCGGCTGCCGTTGATGAGGTCTTTTACGTCATAGCCGCGGTACAGCAGCTGACCGTCTGCCGGGTGCTTGACCCCGTCCACATACTGGAACGCCCGGATGTCCGAGATGTTGGTCAGACCTGCCAGTACGCCCTTGCCGGTCTCGTCGCGTAAACCGGCCTTGACCCCGAACTCCCGGTAGAGGTCCTTGGGGATGCGGTCATGCTCTGCGCAAAGGGGCTGCTGCTGGTCGAAGTAGCTTAATACATTCTGCAAATGATCCATGTGTCTGACTGCTCCTTTCCTGTTCGTCCATATCAGTTTCTCATTTTTTAATAGCTTTTATATTACAGAACGGATATTTCGCTGTCAACCAACATTTTGTAAAAAATATGAAACAATTCAGCCGTAGGGGTCGTACAAATCGTACTCCTCCGTCTCCTGATGCTTCTCCTCCAACACCTGGATGGCCTGCTCCAAGGCGCTCTGGGAGCAGCCGCTCTCGCTTACCAGCGCATGGACGGCGGCGGCAAGGTCGCCGTCAAACAGGGTATCCAGCCGCTGCCGCATACAGTACACGCCGTAAGCCCGCCGGGTGACCAGCGGCACATACACGTTGCAGTTGCCCTGTTTTGCCGACCTGACCCAGCCTTTTTCCTCCAACCGGTAGAGAAAATTCAGCACCGTGGCTGCTGCCCAGCCGGTGGCCTTGAGCTTCTGGCTGATGTCCCGCCGCGCCGCCGCGCCCGGGCACGCCCACACCGCAAGCATCACCTGTTCTTCCGCCGCCGAAAGCGGCCGCAGGGTATCTGGTAAGCCGTACATCTGTTGTACCTCCTTGAATGATTCAATTCCCCTTAGTCACCGTTTTTTGCGGTGGGGCGATTTAGAATGGTCTCCGCTTCGCTCTGACCATTTTCAGCGGAATGCCTATTTTATTTCGCGTTTGTCGCGGCCTGCGGGCCGCTCCAAACGCACTTTCACAGTTTGGGCTTCGTTTTTCTTTTACATTTGTCTTAGTATTTCCAGTATACCGCATTTCTGCCAAAGGCGCAAGAGTGGAAAATCCGCATGAAACCAAGGGATAGCACATATCTTTTACATTTGTCTTATATTTTGTCTCCGCACGGCGTACATTTGTATGCTTTGTGCCCTCAGGCGGGGTGCAGGGGCCATATCTTTGTGCAAAGATGCTCTTGTTTTCAGCATGGGAAAACCGGTATACTACGGCTACGGAAAGTAACAGACGCACCGCAAAAACGGCGGTGCTGCGTAATAGGTGTATCACAGGAAAAGGAGAGGTGCATTATGGCACGAGTATATAATTTCAGCGCGGGGCCCAGCATGCTGCCCGAAAAGGTGCTGCGGCAGGCACAGGCCGAGCTGCTGGAATACGGCGACAGTGGTCAGAGCGTGATGGAGATGAGCCACCGCAGCAAGTGGTTCGATGCCATCATCAAGGACACCGAAGCTTCCCTGCGCCGGGTGATGAACATTCCCGATAACTACAAGGTGGGCTTCTTTCAGGGCGGCGCCACCCAGCAGTTCGCCATGGTGCCGCTGAACTTTATGACCACCGGCAAGGCAGACTACATCGTGTCCGGCAACTTCTCGGGTCTGGCTGCCAAGGAGGCCGCCAAGTTCGGCGAGGCCAAGATCGTGGCGTCCAGTAAGGATAAAAATTTCACTTATATCCCGGATGTAAACGCTATCGACTACGATAAGGACGCCAGCTACATCCACATCTGCCAGAACAACACCATCTTCGGCACCCAGTATGTGGAGCTGCCGCAGGTGGAGGGCGTGCCGCTGGTGGCAGATATGAGCTCCATGATCCTTTCCAAGCCCGTAGATGTCAGCAAGTACGGCTGCATCTACTTTGGCGTGCAGAAGAACGTAGCCCCCGCCGGTATGGCCATTGCCATCATCCGGGATGACCTGCTGGGTCACGCCGCAGATAACGTGCCCACCATGATGAACTACACCACCCTGCTGGCGAAGGACAGCATGTACAACACCCCGCCATGCTGGTGCATCTACATGACCGGTCTGGTGCTCAAGTATCTGGAAAACGATATCGGCGGTCTGGCCAATATGCAGAAGATCAACGAGGCCAAGGCCAAGGTGCTGTACGACTATCTGGACGGGCAGGAGTTCTTCACGAACCCTGTGGAGCACCGCTACCGCAGCACCATGAACGTCACCTTCACCAGCCCCAACCCGGACATGGACAAAAAGTTCTGCGCCGAAGCCGCCGAGGCGGGCTTTGTGAACCTGAAGGGTCACCGTCTGGTAGGCGGTATGCGTGCTTCCATTTACAACGCCATGCCTGCCGAGGGCGTGGACAAGCTGGTGGACTTCATGGAGAAGTTCCGCAAAGAGAATGCATAAAGAGGGGTTTCAGATATGTACACCATCAAAACGCTCAACGCCATCAGCCCGGTGGGGCTGGCAAAGCTGCCCAAGAACCAGTTCGATGTCACGGTGGATGCCGATGCCCCGGACGGTATTCTGGTGCGCAGCGCCGACCTTTTGAACACCACCTTCAACGACAATCTGCTGGCCATCGCCCGCGCCGGTGCGGGTGTGAACAACATCCCGCTGGAGCGCTGCAGCGAGCAGGGCATCGTGGTGTTCAACACCCCGGGTGCCAACGCCAACGCCGTGGCAGAGCTGGTCATCGGCATGCTCATTGCAGGCAGCCGCAACGTGGCCGCCGCCGCCCAGTGGTGTCAGGGTCTGGCCGGTGACCCGGCCATGGCCAAGAGCGTGGAAAAGGGCAAAAAGCAGTTCGTGGGCAACGAGATCAAGGGCAAGACCCTTGGTGTCATCGGTCTGGGTGCCATCGGCTCCCGGGTGGCAAACTGCGCCATCGAGCTGGGCATGGAAGTCTACGGCTACGACCCCTACATCTCCATTGAAGCAGCATGGAACCTGAGCAGTCAGGTGCACCACTGCGTAAACCTGAACGATATGCTGCCCCTGTGCGACTACATCACCATCCATGTGCCCTACCTGCCCACCACTAGGGACACCATCAACGCCCAGACCCTTGCTTTGTGCAAGGATGGCGTCAAGATTTTGAACTACGCCCGCGGCGAGCTGGTGAACACCGCCGCCCTGCTGGAGGCCATGGACAGCGGCAAGGTGTCCGGCTACATGACCGACTTCCCCTCCGAAGACATTCTGGGCCGTCCCGGCATCGTGTGCACTCCGCACCTTGGCGCTTCCACCCCGGAAGCCGAGGACAACTGCGCCGTCATGGCGGCGCAGGAGCTGAGCGATTACCTGCGCAACGGCAACATTACCCACTCGGTCAACCTGCCGGAGGTGCATCAGCCCCGCGCCGGCGGTAAGCGCATCTGCATCATCCACAAGAACGAGCCGGGCATGATCAGTCAGATCACCGCCCTGACCACCGAGGCGGGTCTGAACATCGAAAACATGGTGAACAAGAGCAAAAAGAACATGGCCTACACCATGCTGGACGCCACCGGTGCCGTGGATGCCCGCCTGAGCGAGAAGCTGAGCAGCATCCCCGCCGTCATCCGGGTGCGCATCCTGTAACAGCAAAAATACACGAGACACAAAAAAGTGAAGTGGCCAGCGGTCACTTCACTTTTTTATAAAGGATCCACGCCCGGCAAAGCTGGCCGAGGCAGTCATCACATGAGCTGCTTTCATTCATGATATGAACCAGATGAAAAAACAGACGGGTCATATCCCTTGACTTCAGCCCCCCGGGGGAGTATACTCCGTGGCAGTGAAATATTCGGCTATGACGAGAAAGAGTACCCGGAAAGAATGCTGCAGAGAGCTGCCGGCTGGTGCAAGGCAGTGCAGGGCGTCCGTGGGAAGATCCTCTCCGAGCTTTCCGGCTGAATGGGCGGTGGATCCGCCCCAGTAAGCGGGAACGGCAGGCCCCCGTTATCACGGGCCGCGCATTGTTGGATGCGCACTGAGGGGCCGGGCTTTGCACCGGCAATAAGAGTGGTACCGCAGAGGAGTTTATACGCCTTTGTCTCTTACGAACCGTAAGGGACAAAGGCGTTTTTGTTTGCGGGAAAGCCATTTTCCGGATGTTTCATTGCCTTTGCATCCGCAAAAATAAGCGTTCAGAAAAGGAGTATTATCATGAAAACATTGGAAAAAGTAAGCGACTTTGTGGGCAAGTACATGGCCGCCATCGTCATTGTGGTAGCGGCACTGGCGCTGCTGTTCCCCGGCACTTTCAGTGTGGTAAAGACTGCATGGGTCAACACCCTGCTGGGCATCGTCATGTTCGGCATGGGTCTTACCCTGAAGCCGGAGGACTTCAAGGTCGTGTTCAGCCGCCCGAAAGACGTGATCATCGGCTGCATTGCGCAGTTCACCCTGATGCCCTTTTTGGCATGGGCGCTGACCCAGCTGTTCCACCTGCCCACCGAGCTGGCGATCGGCGTCATCCTTGTGGGTACCTGCCCCGGCGGCACCTCCTCTAACGTGATGACCTATCTGTCCAAGGGCGACGTTGCACTGTCCGTTGGTATGACTGCCGTTTCCACCGTGCTGGCGCCCTTCCTCACCCCGCTGCTCACCCTGCTGTATGCCGGCCAGCGCGTGGATGTGAACCCTGTAAATATGTTCCTGTCCATCGTCAAGGTGGTGCTGGTGCCCATCGCACTGGGCTTTGTGGTCAACCACTTCTTCCATGCTTTCACCCAGAACGCCGTCCGCGTGCTGCCGCTGGTCTCCACCACCGCCATCGTGCTGATCATCTGCGCTGTTGTGTCCGCAAACTCCGCCAAGATCATGACCAGCGGCCTGCTGATCCTTGCCGTGGTCATCCTGCACAACCTGCTGGGCTACCTCACCGGCTTTGGCGTGGGCAAGCTGCTGAAGCTGGATTCCACCAAGTGCCGTGCAATTTCCATCGAGGTCGGAATGCAGAACTCCGGTCTGGCCACCTCTCTGGCTGCCGCCCACTTTGCACAGTATCCGCTGGCAACCATCCCCGGCGCTGTGTTCTCTGTGTGGCATAACATTTCCGGTGCCGTCCTCGCCAACTTCTTTGCCCGCACCGCCGAGAAGAAGGACTGATCTTATACCATAATAAAAATGGCTGCTGCACAGGGTTTCTTCCCGGTGCAGCAGCCATTTCTTTGTTTATTGAACGTGATCTGCGCGGTTTTCCTGTCTTTGCCTGTTTCCCGGACTGTTGCGCAAGCGCAAGCATCCCGGGAGCAAAAAGGCACCCGAACCCCAGACCCCCTGCGTGTGATGCATGATGGCTTTTCGTTTTTTAGAGCGATAATTCGTTAAATTGATGCAATTTGCTACAGATCTGCTACAAACGTCAAGTTTTTAATCATATTACGCTCTCGCACAAAGCTTCGTGGTCATTGTATTTATTGCCTCTCGTCCCTCAAATTCTTTAACTTCTTTCTGTAATTCATTTTCTATCATTTCTCGGTCCATATTAAGCTTATCAAGCAAAAAGCTATGTCGCAATTCGAAACTTTCAAACACATCTGCCCATGTTAATGCGTATAGTTCGTATTGTTCTAGCTGAACAACCAGTCCTTTCTTGCCTGCTGTTTTATTTTCTCCCACATTGCGTCGTTCTTTCACATCGTCATCCATTTCATTGCAAACAGCTATAAACTTCCATCTACAGAACTGGGAATTGAACTGTGGCTGTTTCTTAACAAAATCCATATAGTCTTCTATCTGTCGCAATACTTTTTTTTTGTAAGAACAACCTTTGGAGCTTTTAATTCTACAATTAGATTTTCCTTGATTGCATTTCCTTCTCCGTCTTCTGTTTTTCTAGCTCCACACAAAAAATGTCCATTCGACGCATTTCTTCGTCATCTTTTGTTAGCACTGCTTCTGGGCTATCTTTACCGTACAGTAGATATAAATACTTCTCAAGTGCCTTTTGCATTCTCTTGTCCGCTGTAACCAAATTATATTGTTCACCAAACAGCCAATAATGTTGCTCTATAATTTTCTGGATGTGATCACGCTCATTTGTATACGGTTCCATGCTATAAAGCATCCATTTTAGCCCTTCAATCACTTTGTACCGATTTTCTATAAAACGAATCGAATCAATCACATTACTCAACTTCGTCTTTTTTAAAACATCTGCAAAGTCTTCTCTCTGTTTCGGTGTTAAATCCACAATTTGAGAAATAAATTCTAATATGTTTTCTCTTTCAGCAGAATCCAACAGCAAATTTAAAAATCCGAGCAGTGACTTTTCTTGAATTGGTTTCAACTTATAAAAGATCCTTGACTCTAACTGATACAGCTCTTTTGTTACTGAAATCAATTCTCTTTTTTTCATCTTCCCATATATATCATTCCCAAATTGGGGAAACGATTTTCTATCCATCATCCCCTTTACCGCCTCATCTGCTTTTTGGGCTAAATATTTTCCCAGGACCTCTTCTATCAATTTACGAATTTCATGTTTAAGTTTTCGCAATAAAATTTTTTCATTATCCAAGGTTTGTTGTTCTACCTTTTCGTCTTCATATTCTTCACAATTTACGTCTTTTTTGTTATTAAAGTATGCAGATTTCACAAACACACTGTGGCAAAAATTCACCGTGTTTCTATTAAACGCCGTGCTATCTTTTCCTTTAGTTATACCTTGCGTATCCATATAATAAATACAGTACTTTTCTTTGATTGCGTTTTTCCATACAACTATCGAGATAATAAAATTATTTTCCTCTAATCGGATTATTTTTTCTTTGCTCAGTTCCGTGTCAACATAATCCTCATACTTTAGAACTTCTCCATTTATCTTAAGCTGAAGTTCTCTATTTTTTTCAAGAAATAAAAACCACGCAAATTCTTTCAGAAGCGATTCACGTAACGCTTCCATAGACATTTCCGCTACCGTCACTTCATCAATTTGCGAAATTGTGACTTCTGTTCCAGTATTGTCATTCGTTTTCTCTATTTGTGTTTCTTCAAACTCATTTTTCTTATCACTCTCTATTATAATTTCGTATTTGAAATTTTCATTTCCTTCTTTATATACAGTACTCCATTTTAAAGCCGCTGCTATGCCAAATCCCGAAAATCTTCCTTTTCCTTTGTTTGCTTTTGTTTTAAATGGATTAGGGTAGCTATTCTTTTTAGATGTCAAAAATGTCCCAAATGTATCGTTTAGTGTTGAATGACTTATTCCTTCGCCATTATCATAAATCTTAATTTCTGATAACCCTCCCAAATCATTGGGGATATAAGATACTTCCACCTGAGTCGCATTTGCCTCAAAACCATTCCAAATATATTCAACTAGAGCTTCTTTATAATCTTTTGTAATACCAGATGCCTCTATACTTTGACTCTTAACTTCTAGACTGTGTTTCATTATGTTAACGCCTCCCTTAGATTTCCATCTTACTCGTTTCACTCGTCAAGATGGTTAGTCTTATTTTAAATAAGTCCTTCCGAATCTTATATCCCCTAAAGATTGTTCCATCTACATTATGTAACTGATTCAAATCTATATTCCTTACTGCCTCCAATGCTGCTTCTCTCTGTCTCAAGTGCCGCTTTCCAACGGTCAAACAGCTTGCACCATCCAATATGTCATACTGCTGGAATGCTCGGTTGAAGTCCATCAGGTGATGTAGACGGATAGGTTGATTCGTCTCATTGTCCACCAACAGACCCCAGTTTTCCCAATGGCGGTCGGTGTTGCCCACCAGATAATCCAGAATGTTCATCATATAGTATCCGTGGGCGTCCAACTCTAAAATCTTATCCAGCGTGTTCCAATCATGGTTTGTGCAGTAGACATCATAGGCTGCATACGTCACAAGGCTATATCGCTGCGAGGTCATAATTTTGCTGATGGAAACCGGCTCGTTCTCAAACATTCCCTGCTCATACAGAACCTGATGACAGTCAAAGCATCGGCAGATTTTACTTGCCAGCACTTCACGCTCGACTGCATCTTGTCCACCGTCTTTATAAAGATAGAAGCCTTCCTCTTTGCGCACCCACGCTTTAGGATAGCATCCGCCAGTGGACAAATCATTTGCCAAAAGATGGGCATTTGTCACAGCCATCTGATGTCCACGCAGTGCAATATCCACAAGAGCATTGCTTAAAGAGTGTGTGTAGAGATTGATATCCTCAAATCGGACAGTCTCTTTTTCTTCTTTTACCCAGAACACATCCAGCAGAGACAGGCAATGGTACGAAAGCGCAATCTGGGCGCGCTCACGGTCCGTAACACTCTGAGGTGCGCCTATACTATTCAGAATCTCTTTCGCATAGGTACGATCCAGCGTTAGCATACGGGATGCACACCAATAATAGAAATTCGTTACATTATTGATTCGATCATCAAAATCATCCGATTCTTCCAGCACTAAATCGTATGGCATAAAATCTTTAAGGTGAATTTTGCATTCACCAGCCGTGCTTACTTGTGCCACACACTTTTCCATGTGCATGATATGATAGACTGTTGCTTCGCTCATTGTCTTCACCACCTTATTGACTGGTGCACGCTTTCTTTTCTATTATTGTACCGTCTTTTCTACTGCAAAACAAGATGCAAAAAGCTTTTAGTCTCTGATATATACCCAGTTGCCATCCACAGAAGCAAGCGCATTTTTCTATTGCATTTCTAGTTTAAGTAAAACCGAGTGGAGTGGCATCATGTTACCCTGCACGGTTTATTTTTTTAGAGTGTTTCTTTTGCCTGTGCAGCTCTTTCCATTCTTCAATTGCCAGCTCTGGGCCACAGTGTGAAACATCAGTATCCGCCCAGTGAAAGCATGTCCCCGCCAAAACAATCGGCATCCGACGTAAAAATCGTATGTCTCATTTTTACTTGTCACACAACATCATCCCAGACCCAGACGAGTTTTCCCCTAGCATCTTCGGATGAATCAGAATTTCCATGTCCAACAGGTTTTCAAAAGGAACTGAATGTAATCTATTGGTGCAAGGTTGTTTGCCTTTGCTGTTTCTACCATACTGTACTCACTTTTGGTTCGGCAGGCATATCACCGAACAGCCAGTTCTCTCTTCCCGCTGAAAAGGGACGGATCTTGTTTTCCGCTCGATTGTTGGAGATGTCACAGCGAGGATCTTTCAGGTAATGTTCCATATCGGACCGCTAACCCTGTGCATATTCCACTGCTTTTTTCAGATTTCCAACTAACACCAAAAAATGCGCATTGGTTGGTTGACTGTAAGGCGTTGTTCCTTAATGTAATCATCTCACTGCATTACCGGAGGGCTATTTCGTCAGAAAGTCTGGAATTATTGGATCGATTCTATTCGTCTATATTAGGTGTCCATTTTATTCCAATAATTTCCGAAGGGACCTTCTTTGTCTTATATATAAATCCCACACTATACTTTGCTCTGGTAACTGCCACATAAACTTTGAAAGGCTTTCGCCTTTCAGTCCTTTTGATTTTCCTGACAGCCACGTTAGCATTGGCTGTGTTGGATATATCAAAACTCTATCGAACGTAAGTCCCTTTGCCGAGCCAAAAGTCATCACCCTAAACTTTGCATTTACCTTGGTTCTTCTGTCATATCTAAGCTGCATTGGCTTATATGTTTCCATGTAGTTATCAATATCCTTTTCTTCAATCCAAAATATTCCGTCATGTTCTGTTTTTACATTCATTGCGGAATCACATGGCTCCATGTCAGGATACATCTTATTTGCAAGATTACATATGATCTGATTGTTGCGATACGATGTCGATAATGTCGTGGAATCAATGTTCATTTCAGGAATGTTCTCCTGTACAAAGTTTATTATTTTTCCACCTGCATACTTTTTGTATTTTGCCTCATAATGAGTTCGATATGTCGTCTGACGAGGATCTCCTACTAAAGTCACGCTGCAGCCGACCTCGTGTAGTTTTCTTATGACTTCTAAATCGTATCCAGCAAAATCCTGTATTTCATCTACAAAAACATAAGGAAAATTTTTTCGTATTCGTTGAAAAACAACGCAGCCTTTTGACAAATCATCCAAAACGCATGACAATTTTGAAATCATGTTTGAATATATATTACCTGAGGCTGTCACATATTTTTTCTCATTTGTATCCTTTAGCCTCAACAGGTTTTTATCTGCTTTATTCACTAATAATACACCAGACACTCTATTAGTTATAAGATAGCTTTGATAAGGCCGTATCCCATGCCTAATAAGTAGTGAAAACCATGGCATAATAGTTACATTAGATGGAATGCAACCATTTACCTCATAGAATTTTTCTCTAATGCTTTGTTCATTAGCATCAGTATAAGTCGTTATCAAAATATTTTCAGAAATCTCCAACGCTCGCCTTACAAGAAATGTTGTTTTCCCTGCTCCTGCCGCCGCAATAATTAGACTACTCATTTTTTATCGCCCTCATTATATACTCAGGATATTTAATTTTCGTAGCCGATTCAAAAATTGCTATGGCACAATCCGTTTTATGCGCGTGCATATATTTGTGCATCTCATCATCAGTATTGTAGTTGGTTCCAAAAATATTGTTCATCACTTCCCGTCCATTTTCCTTCAATATTTTTGGTTCTAATGTATTGTAATTAAAATCCTTATTTGACAATTTTAAATCACCTGTATCTACTACATTATCAACGCATATGTGGATACACGGTATTTCTTCATATTCTTTGTACTTTTTCTTAACAGCTTCAATATCTCCATCGTTATCCGTAACAACAGCTGTTGCTTTGTTCAACGTCTGTGCAATTTCAAGATACCTCTTAAAAGCCACTCCTCCTACGGTCATTACATCTATTCCATCTTGGATAGGAAGACGTCCTTCATGAGTATCCATATAAGCTCGCTGGACAACCAGTTCATCTGAGTCACCCTCTACCAAGATTGATCTTTTACAAAGAATCAGGCGCAAAGTATCATAACCGGCCACTTTTCTGAAAAATTCAAAAGTTTCCTTTTTGAGTGATTTCATCGAGCAGTAATTATTGCCTGAAAGCAAAATTAAATTTTCCAGTCCAAGTTTATTAGCGACAAAGCTACTATGCGTTGATGCTATAATTTGTCTACCAGAGGCAGCCTTTTTAACGACGCTCATCAATTCACTTAAACGAGAAAAAGACAAATGGCTCTCTGGTTCTTCAATCAAAATAATACTTGCCTTTTCTGCCTGTTTATGGCTTAAAGCTAATTGCGTTTTTATGATGCATTGCGCGCCTTTTCCCGCATGAACAAAAGGGATCCCATCTACCTGCGTAACCAAACTTGACTCCCAAGAGTTCTGAACCCCTTGATCCGCACTTAATGATATCTTTCCGCCCATAATCGTCGAAGCTGAACTAATTTTTTTGTTTATTGATCGAATTGCTTCATTTTGTGCAAATTCATCTATCATAGTTCTATGGGCTTGTGTTATTGCTGTTATGTCCTCTGGCTCAAGAAAATCTTTTACTACTTTAGAAATGTAGACATCCGATCCATTTTGGTATCTGTAATTTGATGAATCGATCATTACAGATCGTATTGGTATGAATCTGGGCATTTTCTCATCTCGACTAAAAGAGAACCATCTTGCTTCATAAAACTCAATGGGTAAACTTGTGAGTTTCTGTGTTTTAAGCAAACTTTCATATTCCGCATTAAATTTATCAGAAAATCCAATCAAGAATTTAATTCCTTCTATGCCATCAATATTTTCGGAATTACCATTTCCTTCAAATTCTGGCAATGTCCCACTCTTAAAGTATAACTCAATCATTATCTCCGGAGGTGCAATCGGATGTCTCATCTCCACAGATGCCAGATATTCCGCAACGATTTCTCTATTAAACAAATATGCCGACAGTTGATTTCTAATATTTCGACCAGCATATATACCCATTAAGGCCACATGAATAGCTTCAAGAATAGTAGATTTTCCAGATTCATTATCACCAACTAAAAGGTTGATGTTTTCATTAAATCTAATTTCAAACGGATCTTTGAATTTTTTAAAGTTTTTAATGATTACCTTCTCAATAGCCATTTGTACCCTCTCCTATCACTCTACTCCTAACGCTTTAAACACCGCATCCTCTGCGCTGCTGTAGAAGATCAGATTGAAGCTACCCACCAATTCCGGTGGAACAGTCCCCAGATCAACGGCACTTGAAATCGGCAGCAGAACCTTCTTTGCACCGCTATCGAGGCAGACCTGCAGGCTGTTTGCAAGCTCATCTACCTTCAAGATTGTCCCACTGATGCTGATCTCGCCCAGAACTGCAAGGGTACTGACCGTAGGACGACCAAGGGCAATGCTGCACAATGCAATCAAGGTGGGCAGTGCCAGCTTTCCTGTCATACCGATGCCCTGAAGATCCTGATAGTTGATAATGTAGTCCTTAGATGCCGTGCTGATGCCGCCGCTAATGCGGTTTCCGTTGGCTTTCAGGAAGTTGAAAGCCGTGTTGGTGGATTCTCTGCAATCACGGTCACTGCCAAGACCGGTGCGCTCAAACTTTCCGCTGCCCGGCAACATCTGACTTTCCAACCGGAATACACCGATCATGCCGCTTTTTCCACGCGAAACAGTGTAGATCTGTCCCGGATTGCACATTCCATCCGGAATCAGCTTGCCGCCGCCCTGTTCGGGAACCGACACAAACTTTTCTTCAAAGGTATCCAGATCAATGTAGCTGAAGTTCACATCGTAGAACTCCATACCACCCAGCTTTTTCAGTTGCTCTTTCACTCGACGGCGCATTTCCAGCGCAAAGACAAGGATTTCTTCCAGTTGCTCTTTGGTAAACTCACCGTCCGGGTACAGCAGCTTTACATAGCCGCCTACGATCTTACGCACTGCGATCGTGTCACGCTGATTCAGATTTTTACCAAGGCGGAAATACTTATCTAGTGCATCACCGTACTGCTCTTACGCAGTTCCCGGATAAACTCAGCAAGATAATCCGTGATGAAGCCGTAGTCGTTGGTGAAATGCTCCGGGCGGAATTTTGGAATCTCCCAGCCGGGAATGTAACAATGCAAGCGATCCAAAAATGCAGTGTCTGTTCCCATTTCAGGCGGGAACGGGTCAAACAAGCTGGAGGTTTTTAGCAGCACATCCACACTCTGGTTAATATTTCCCACAAAGACCATCGAGGCCGAGGCTGCCTTTTCCTCTTTGCCACGGGCGAAGGAGCCGGAAGCCATATAGTCCTTCATGATCTGGATGCCGTCTTTGTCCTTGAACTTGATACCAGCAACCTCATCAAAAGCCACACAGTCCCACAGACCCACCAGACCAACAGTCTTTCGTCCCATATTGTAGAACAGGTTTGCCACAGTCGTCTGTCCACCGGACACCAGAATGCTGTTAGGGCTGATTTCCTTATAGATGTGGGATTTACCGGTGCTGCGAGGACCAAGCTCGCAGAGGTTGAAGTTGTTCTCCACCAGCGGCAGCATACGAGCCAAAAGGAGCCATTTCTCCCGCTGGTTCAACTGCTCCGGCTCATAACCGCAAGAACGCAGCATTACATCCATCCACTCGTCCTGCGTGAAGGCTTTACGTCCAGCGCGCACTTCCTCAATATCGATATGAGGCATCTGGATGGGGGTCAGCTTGCGGATGCTGATAGGCGAAACATCTTTCTGCTTTTTCTGCCGGGGTTCGCTGTCAAGATCTTCCATACCAAAGGTACTGTCACCCTCGGATTCATATTCCAGTTGGACGATGCACCAGATACCACCACAAAGCAAACGGTCAAATTTTTCCGGGTAGTCATCCGTAATGGGCACATTGGAGAGCCCCAGATTGGAAAACTCTGCAAAGAAGCAGTCTTTCTTGATGTCCAGATGCACGGTCACCATATCGATAATGGTGTGGCTGCCGTTCCGACGCAACTGAGAAAGCACCTTCTGCGCCTCATCCGGGCGCACAAAGTTATCTGCCAGAATATGCTTTACGTTCTGCACGCCCTGCTCGATGATCTCCTCATCGTCCGAGCTGCAATACTGCCCCAGCAGAAACTCCAGCACATAGACCGGTACGTTGGCACCTTCCTTGATCTTTTTGGTCAGATCCTTACGGACGATACGACCATCAAAGTTTTCCCGCAGTTTCCGGCGCAGTTCTTCCCGGTTTCCCTCTGCTGCCTGATCTATCATTAGCATACGGTGTACCTGCCTTCCTTTTTGTTAGAATCCAAAGCCAAAATCGTCTGCAAAAGCAATATCCATCATCACCGGATGCCGCCACTGTTCCAGACCTGTATCCTCATCGTAGACCACAAGATAATACTGCTTATCCTTGTCGTACTTCTTGTTCTTAAAGGTAAAACGCAGCCGGAAAATGCGCTTTTGTGCGCTAAGCTCCCGGTTGTCTGCCACATAGGTGTTTTCGTTGGAGATTTTCTCGTTGTCCTCCGAGATAAAGAACACCCGGTACTTTGCTGGTTTCACAGTATCGCTGACGGCTTCCGACTGGACAAAATCCATGGAGGTGATCAGATTCGTGATCTTGTGGAGAATGCTGACCAGTGCGATCTCTGCATTCTTGGTCTCCTGATGTCCACGCTCCATTTTGATATCCAGCACTGGCACCAGCATCTCCTGCGGCGAGGAGCCGCCGTGGACGTAGTTGGCACCGCCGCCAGCAACCTTGAACACGTTGCTGCTGACCGGGTAGGAAACCACCTTGGCATCCTGATTGCCCAGTACTGCGCCCATGCTCATGTGCCCGATGCCGTCATCCTGAAGCGGAGCAGCGGACACCACAAAGCGGCGGTTAACAAAGGCATTTTCCATGCTCTTGCCTGCGATCTTCTCGCTCTCGGACAGCTTATCCCGCTTATAGATAAAGCCGTGGTCTGCCGTTACGATAAAGTGATGGGTGTTTCCGCTGCCATTGATGCGGCGGATCAGATCCATGATCTCCTGCACGGCTTCCTCACAGGCGTTGAACACCTCATCCTCGGTGTTGGGCTTGTCGCCACGGGCATCGATCTGGTTGTGGTACACATAGATGACCTGCCGCTTGGTAAGGACATCCCGCAGGTCTGCCACCTTCATGCTCTTGATCTCGTCAAACTGGATGCAGACACTGTCCGGCACATAGTTTTGCAGCACCTGCTGACGCCCTGCCAGCGTATCGCAGAGGGTGCCATCCACCAGAACCTGAAAGTCATCGGTCATTTCCAGCGTGCGGTGCGGGAGAAGCGCAGCCATGCCCAGCCGGGTGTAGGAGGGCAGCACGCCCAACTGCACGCTCAACTGCGCCGAGCACTTGGGGTCATCCTGCATCCGGGCAAAAAGCTCCTGCCCTACCTCATACCGCATGGCATCGGAGATAATGACCACGGTACGCTCCTTGGCGTAGCGCAGGTTGGCGTTGTAGAAATCTCGCTGCAAGGGCAGCACTGCCAAAGCTTCCTCCTGCCGGAGCCCCTCGTTCCATGCCGGGAGAAGGGTGGCAAGATATTCGTTGGTGTAGATGTTCTCCACCAGTTCCCGCAGCGGTTCAAAGGCTTCGGTGTTTTCCAGCTTGTCGTAATAGAAGTAGAACTTCCGGTACTGCTGGTCTATCTGATGATCTGCGGACAGATACCGGTCCACAATGGCTTTGAAGCCCTCGGCGCTGCGGTAGTTTGCCGCCTGCACCATGCAGTAGGCACTTTGCAGCAACTGGTAGGTCTTGTCGGTCTTTCTGCCAAAGTGCATCTTGGCACGCTTTTCGCACACCTCCGGGATGGTCAGCTCGTTGAGCTTCGCCCCGGTATCCTCGGCAAGGAGCCGCCCCATCAGCCACTTGACCAGCACCTGATCCACCGCAAGGAAGGTATCGCACTCCACCAGATCATCGGCACGGCAGCCGGAGAACGCCTGATAGACGTTCAGCCCCTTTGCCACATGATCCGAAAGTTCATCGTACTTATCCCGGTAGAGGACGCTGTTCATCAGGCTGTCGAGGAAGGCAATGATGTTGCCTGCCTTGTAGGAGACAAAGGACTTCCACGCCGCGGGTAGCTCCGTCTGCACATAGCGGGCGGTATAGGTGACGAAAAGGGTCACCAGCAGCCGTTCCAGCGTAGGCTTTACGTCCGTATAGCCGAAATGCTGCTCGCACAGCCGCCAGAAGGACGGCAGCAGATCGTACTGTTCAAACTGCTGCAAGTAGGCATTTTCCGACAGGCTGCTCTCGGTGAGCACAATCCGCACCACCTCCTCAAAGGAGCAGGTGCGTGCTTTGCAGATGGCGCTGAGCAGCCCGGTGAGGATGTTTTCCTCGTTAAAATTCTCGATCTCCAGATCGTAGAACCGCTGGGTGCGCTTTTTATCGGCAAAGAACTTGATGTGCTTTTCGAGGATAGGCTTATACTTTTCCTCAATGCCAAGGTCTACCGACAGCAGTGAGGCACGGTCGGCAAAGAACCGCCGGGAGTACAGCAGGGTGTCCTCCAAGTGGTTTTCCCGCACATCGGGCTTGGGGAACGGGGCGTAGACAAGATAATTGGTGGTGGTGTCCACCCGTTCCAGAAAGTATTTGGTATAGAACTGGTTATCGGGCTGGAGGCGGTAAATCTTTGCATTTTCCAGCTCCACGTTTTCCAGATCCTCGGCAAAGTCTGCCTTGTCATCGTACCAGAACACCAGTTTCCGGGTCTCGCCGGTAAATTCCGCATTCAGGCGGTCAATGATCTGTTTCAGGTTTAATTCGGCCATTAGCCCATCCTCATTCGTTTTTTATTATGCTTTTCAAAATCTAATAATTTTCTCCAGCATAAAACCGTTGTCACTCATAGTATACTGAAAACACTGTGTTCCCAAAACATCTTCCGAGTACCTTATCAGCTGATTGGCACCTACTTCTTCCAAACTATCATCCTCATCTTTGCTTGTTTTTTTGTCTGCACCATCAACTTTCCACAACAGATCCTGATTTTTATAGCCCAGAATAATTTCTTTCGGCCTTACAAAATCCATTAAATATCCATCGCTCATTCGATGCCCATCGTTAAAGTTTACAATTCTCCACTCGTGTTCGTACTCCCAGTCAATATACTTTGTCAATGTATTTATTAAAATACTTGTGTCATCTGTATATCGTGGAAGTGTTTTCTCATAAATAACTGGCAAGCAATCGTATTTTTCTACTATTTCCTTTAGCGAATACCCTACGCAGATTCCTCGATGACAATTCGCATAGGTTCCCCACATCACCATTGAATCTGACCGTTCTGAAAAGCACGAAATAAATGTCTCATTTTGCTTATTTATTGAATCCTCTCTACTTTGACATTTTTCAGCTTCATTATCAAAGCTTTTAATAAACGCACAGTCAAATGGATCGTTTAAGCGATATGCATTACATAACCAGAGTTCAGGTTTTTTTATTGTTCTGAAATCGCGATTCAGACCTCTGAAGTATTTGTATATAATTCTATCATCTGTTATTTGGGAGAGGACAAGTTCTTTTGCCTTTTCTTTTTGGCCTTTCTGAACAAGTTCTACGTACTCAGGCTTCCAATTCTTTCCGTTCATAGTGCTACTACTTTCACTTAATATTCTTCTCTTTCACCATGATGTTCTTGCTATCCGCCAACACCTCGTAGAACTTGCCATCGGCGGCGGTCTGGAGCTTGCGGTAGTTCACTTTTACGCCGTCATCGAGGTCCAGTGCAATGCGGGAAAGCGCCAGATGGCTGATCTTTTCGTCGTAGTCCCGGCACTCCTTCAACTGCTTGGTCAGCTTGTCCTTGCGCTTGGAGGCGGCAGCAGCTTCGCGGGCGTTGGTGGTATGGTCCATCATGTCCTGCATCCGGTTGATCTCGGATTCATACACACGCTGCATCTTGTGCAGGTAGTCCACACGCAGGGTGCCGATGGTATCCGGGGTGTAGCGGTGGAGGTAGACCAGCGCCTTAAAGCCGTTCTGCTTGCCGCTGTCAAACAGCCAGTAGATGGGGCGCTTGCCGGAGCCGGTGACCGAGTAGGTCTGGCAGTGATCCTTGAAAAAGTCGTTCACAAAGTAGTTGCGGATGACCTCCCGGCTGGTGCTGCCCTTGTTGCCCAGTGCCTTGGCAATGTAATCCAGGTTTGCTTCCAGCGTATCCGCACCGTACACCACCTTCAGCCAGTCGCACAGGCGGGCAATGATGTCGTCCTCCAGATACTCCTCATCCGTAATGGGGATGACGTTATCCACATCCGGGGCAAAGGTGCACTGTTTTACGCCATCCTCGGTGCGGAGGTACAGTGCGCCCGGTGCACGCAGCAGACCCGGTGCACCCAAAACACCAGTTCCGGTCACAGCATTGCTGGCGTGGACAAACTTCTCTTCAAAGGGCTGGCCAGCCAGCACAAGCCCGGGCACATCCAGCGAGTAGCGGCCAAACATACAGCCCACAGCATAGCTGAGCAGGCTCTTGATATCCCGTTGCAAGTCGGCTTTGCGCACCGTCACATCTTTATCTTCCACTTCCGGGGTCAGCTCATCCTGCAAGCCGTAAATATCGATGAAGATGCGGTTGAGCTCTTCCTCATTGGCTTTCAATTTCTGGAATCTTCCGTCGCAGGTTTCTTCCCACGCTTTATAGGCAGATTCAATTCTCATCGCAGGGGCATTATTACCCCACGCATAGGCTCCCGCCATCCGAAGTTTTACCAGCGGGTGCTTCTTAAAGTCCCAGCTTGTTTCAAAGGAATCCCAGTCCTCTTTAGAGGTTTCAATGTTACTCTGCGCAATTTCTTCTACTCGTTCAGTATCCAGCCTAGGGCACGGTAGTTTTCTTAAATCCTCCGGCATAATGTTAATTGTCGGATTCATAAGATTCAAGAAACAACTTACAACTTTTGTATTGCAATAAGCAAGAAGCCAGTCGAGAGTCCAAGCATTACCAGCCTCATAAATATCGTTTGTTGAACTCTCGTAGACAAATCCACCCTCTGAAATTCGGAATCCCAGTTCTCCACTTGTGATTCTTGACATTTCAATTCCCCTATTAAAAGAGAATTCAATTCCACCGAGTCTTGCTTTTATTCTGCCTTTGTCATCTAAAGCTGTTCTGATGCTTGCTCCGTCATCTTTCCAGTAAACATAATACTCATTGTTGCCATACCACTTTCGGAATGGTCCTCCCTTGTTACATGGTTTCCAGTATTCCTTTACTGCTGACACTTCTGCCCATGTGCGTAAATACTTTTCGTTGTTTCCTGTTGAGATACCATTTCTAATTATATAGTGATCTGCCAAATGTTCTTTTGTGAATGCATCGAAAACCGATTCACTCACCCAATACGCCACGGGACTTCCCGGAATCTTTGCAAAGTCAGACTGCTTTGGATAGTACCGATTTTTTTCATTAAAGAACTCAGATTCTTTCTCGTTGCGGCGTGAAAAGCAATAATCAACGAGGCGAATCGCAGTCACATTATAGTCTATATTTATTCTTCTGTTCACCCATGCCGTAATAGGGTTATGTCCGACCTTACCATCGAAAAGTTCTGTTCCAAAGTCAACAAGCGTATCAATCACCGATGTTGAAAACAGATACTCGCGCAACTTTTCAAAACTGGACAAAAACATCCATGACGATGTTGTAATAAAAGAAACGAATCCATTCTGTTTGCTTATATCACCTAATGCGTGCCTAAGCATTACCATTGAAAGATCCGCTTTTGCTTCCGAATAATTGGAATTAACATAGTCATCAAGTTTTGCACTAAATCGAGATTTACCAAGATACGGCGGATTCATGACCATGACCCAATATTTCCGCCCCATAGTCTCGCTCTGTTCCACCAACTGTTGCAGTTGCTCTGCAGTCTCCTCCACACCGGCACTCTCGAAGGAAACCTGTGCTTCATCGTTGATACCGGCAACAAACCGGCGCAGCAGGTCCCAGTTATACTCCGGCACATTGAGGATGGAGCCGTACTCCTTGGCATCGGTGAAGATGTCCAGCAGACCTTCCATCTGCATTTTAGCGGTGTTCTTTTCCAAGTCCGAAAGGCCCGCCCCAAAAAACTTGAGGTGAGCCCGATTGATGGAGTTGCTCTCCTGAATGGCATAGACGTGGCAGGTGTTTTCGCCGTTGAGGATGCGGCGGTTGTACTGCCGTGCCTTCATCATCACGGCAAAATAGGCAAGCTGATAGGCACGGTCGTCAATGTCCAGACCGTAGAGGTTGTGTTCCAGAATGCTCTTAGCGGCATCCCGCTGGCTGTAACCCACGCTTTCGTAGATCTGCATCAGCACATCAAAGGCATATACCAGAATGTGGCCGGAACCCATGCAGGGGTCGATAAGGGTCAGGTCTTCCGGGTTCAGGGCGGCATACTCCTTGCGGATATCGGCCAGCTTTGCCTGCACTTCCGGCTCCTGCGGGGCTTCGTCCAGATAATACTTCCAATTCTTCTGCAGGTCGCTGTCCGGGTGACCCTCCACCCACAGGCGGCCAAGGCTGTTTTCAACCATATAGCGAATTGCCCAGTCCGGTGTATAAATAGTTGTAGCTGCCGGTAAAAGTTCTTTTGGAATTTTATCCTTCGAGAATCGCCCATCGTAAACTTGTTCATTTAGAGCTGTGTTGTAATACTGATATAGCCAGCCGATGATCTCCACCTGACCGCCCTGCTCCACGTTGAAGTCCTTTTCCGGGATATCGTGGGTCAGCTTGTACACCACACCCTCCTGATCCACCACCGAAAGGTTCAGCAGGACTTCGGTGTAATCGGTGGTTTTTTCAAACAGACCGGGCAGGATCTCATTCAGCGCATTGCACTGCTTGATGAACAAAAAGCGGAACAGCTCGTCCAGCTTGTTGTCCTGCTTCCACTGGATGATCTGGGCTTCTTCCTCGGCGGTAAAGGGCAGCTCGGCATCAAAGGGGGTGGTGACCAGATCCGGCTCCACCTTGCCGCTCTCGGAGCTAAGCACCCGCAGGTGGGAGGGCAGATAGTCGTTGACCTCCATGAACCGCACCGCGATCAGGCGGTTGAACCATGTATAGGCAACCTCCTCCATGATATACTGGTAGGCGGTGGCGTAATCGGTATCCACCTCCTTCTCCCGGATGGCGCTCACAAGCTGCCGCCGCTGCTTGATGGCCTCGCCTGCCACCAGATACGGCTCCGTTGCACCAAAATCGTAGAATTCAGCTTCCCGCGTACTCTGCGGCAGTGCATCCGCAATCCCTTTTTCGGTAATGCCCATCAGTCCGGCACGGTAGCAGATATCTGCGATCAGCTTGTTCCGTGCCCAGATGGCAAAGTTTTTAATGGCTGTTTTGTTCATGGTTGTATCTCCATTTTTTAGAGTTTCGATGCAAGATAATAATAATACATCACATTTTTTCCAGTAGCATCTTTTTTTCTCTTTTACTTCAATTCGAGACTGGTTGTACATATTGGCAATTTTCAGAAATCCTGTTGCAAGCTCCTTCGATATCGTTGCTAATCCAGCCACCAAGATCAGATTTCTCAGTACTTCAAAGACATTAAAAAGATTCGTAGATGTTGTAATTGCAGTTGTTAGTCCTGCCGCTGCATAGCCAGCTTTCTTTCGAATTTCCTCGTCTGCAAGGACTCTATTGCCGAGGTTTTTAAGAACGCTTGTCTGCGTCATAACTTCATTGATTTCCTGAATTCGTGGAACAACCTCTGTGTTATAAAGTTGTAGACAATCGTATTGAAAATTGTTATCCCATGGCAACGATTCGATTTGATTTGAAAAACCGTATATTGCTTTCCTAAAATTCGCAAGCGGAGTTTGATTTTCTTTTTTCAGGTCAATCAGTTCATCTACTGTTGCAGATTCCAATGTCGGCAGCGTCATTAGAATTTCCGAGGCAACTCCTGCATGACGGAGTACTTTATCATCCAATCGACCTATGTCGAGCAACTTGGTTTGCACGACTGAATCAATTACACCACTACTCTGTTTATCAAAAAGTGGATATGCTGTTCCATTGTACATTGCATTCATCAGATTTGCAAAGTACCCACCAGTCAGTTCATTTACATCAAATTCTTTGAATCCATAGTCGTAAACTGACACAATATTTCGGTCAATCAAATTTTTGATTTTGCGGGATTCCGGCGTAGTCAATAGTTGATCCATGCCACTCTCAAGCTGCTCTTGCAACTGTTTTTCAAGTGTTTTAATCTTGTATTGTGCTAAAATTTCCTGTGTACTTCGCCGATTTTTCTTCTTTAGAGCTGGTGCGTAGAATCGAAGCTGTTGTTCTGCGTCCTCCAACTGTTTCATTATGGATGCACAGCCTTCAGGCTGGACGGATTGTAGAAACATTTTCAGTGCCGGAATCATACTATCCAAGTCCTTGGCTCCGAAAACATTTGCTGGAAGGTATTTGTACAAGGCGTACTCAACCATTCCAATCAATTCAATTTCATCCGCATATAATATAGAGCTTTTTATCAGCCTCAAATCTTCTTCCAAATTGAGTGAATTTGAAACCGTCCCGATTGTAAATTTCATCTTCGTCATTTGGTAGCCCTTCTCTATTTTACAGTTCCACATTCACGATCGAATCATCGGCAAGTTCCTTCAGCAGGCTCTGCCGCAGGGCATCCAGATATTTATCCACATCCTCTGCGCTTTCCAGTCGCCAGGGACGCTGCCCGCGCCACCATTTTGATGGAGAGATTTTTGGTAGTACGCACCTTGACGGCAGGCTGCTGGACCTTCGGCTGCGGCACGGTGACGGTCTCGCCACGCTTGCGGGCTTCCTCTGCAAGACGCTTCTGTTCTGCTTCTGCCTGTGCAAGTGCCTGCTGTGCCAAGCGGTTGTCCTCGTCTACCATCTCGTTCAGCAGACGGATCTTCAGCGCATCGGACTTATCCTGATAGCTGCGCAGCACCGACACATTGTTGCAGTGCACAGCACCGTCCAGCAGCTCCTCGAACCGCTCCATGTAGCCACTGTGCTTTGCGTCCTTGTAGGGCTTGTCGTTCAGCACCTCCAGCACACGGTTGCGGTCGTCCTTGATGGCCTTTACCACCGGTGCGGACTGTTCTTCCAGAATCTCGTTGTACAGGGACATGAACTTTTCCCGCAGCTCCGGCAGCTTGGGGATCTCACGGTAGGGTGTTTTCATGCCCACGATGCTGCGCATCTGCCGGACAACATCCTCCAGTGCGGTGTTCACGATATAGGTCTTGCTGTCATCGTAAATGTCCAGCATATCCAGTGCACGGCGGAAGATCTGCTCCTGCTCGCTGTTGGGGCTGAAGAATTTCTGCACCGGCTCAAAGTCCTCGCCAAAATCCAGCAGCTCGTCCTGCCCGTCGCTGACTTCCTTGAAAAATTCCAGCGGAGCATTGATCTGCAGCAGGCTGCTCATCAGCTTTTTGCCCTCAGCAAGGACCTGCCTGCCGGGGTAGGCGTAAAGCTGATACTGGGGCTCCAGACGGTCGATGGAGGTGATGGTGCGCTCGCAGTAGCGCCGGAACTCACTCATCATGGTGTCCTCGTCCTCTGCCGTGGGCAGCACGTTGAACAGCTCCTTCATAATGGTGCGGGCAGCCTTTTTCTGCTTCTCCGGCACCCGGACACGGACCTCCATCAGCAGCTTGTCCACAAACTGCTTTTTGGTGATGTAGCCCACAAGCTCTTCCTCGGTGCGGTTGTTGGCGTTCACACTTTCGCCGTTCACCGTAAAAGCAAGGTCGCCCCGTTTGAACAGCCGTGCCACCAGCCACTGCACATCGTCCTCCACAAAACCGTAGGGAGCTTTCATGAACCGATCCTTGATGGTTTTCATGGAGGTCTTCATGTGCATCCGGGAGTTGCCGCCGATAAATTGCAGCACATCGTCCAACGCATGGACGTTTGCCTCAGAGCTATCCTCCAAGGTGAGGGAGAGCTGGTTGCTGCTGCGGAACAGCTTGCGGATGTCGGTCTCGCCCATGGGGGCGGTAATGTAGGACAGTTTATGGTAGACCGTCTGCACCAGACGACCGATTGCCTCGTTGATGCGGCTGTTCACTTCCTTGCCGGAGGTACGCAGCACATCACCGTTTACATAGATGGTAGCATCCTTCAGTGCCTCGGTCAGGTAGAGCTTGGCGTTGCTGTTGCGTTCCCGCATCTCCACCCGCTTTGCTTCCTTGATGGCCTCGTACTTTGCAAGCTGTACCGAGGTATTCTTACGCAGGAAGCGCTCGATCTTCAGGTAGGCGCGCATTTCGGTCAGGAAGGAGTCATCGTTGGGCAGTGCCACCAGCACTTCCTTGCCCTGCCCGGAGATCATCCGCAGGGTAGAGTCCTCCACACCACCCTCATACCACGGGGTCAGCACACGCAGCCCGATATCGTAGCTTTGATTTGCCTTGTAGGGGCGGTCATCCACCGTCTGGTTGAATGGGAAGGTGTACCGTCCGCCGAATGCCGGATACTGGTACTTTTTGCTGGGGAAGATGTCCTCAAAGATCATCTCTGCGATCTTAGTAAGGACTTCCGGCATCTCCACGTTTTCTTTTTCGATTTCATTGTTGATTTCCTGCTCCTCGTCGGTCAGGAACACATAGACGCTGCCGTTTTTCTGGATCAGCATCTGGCGCATCAGCACCTTCAGGGCTTCCTCCACCTCTGCTTTCAGGGCAAGGCGGTCATCGTCGATGTTGGAGATCATCAGGCTGGTGATGTTGTCCACATTTGCCTCGATCTCTACCACATATTTGATCAGGAACAGGGTCTTCAGCACGTTGATGGCAAAGACGTCCTTTTCCTTCTTTTCCGGGTTGATGTAGCTGTTATCATAGGCACGAATGATCACGCTGCTGTGGCTGTGGTCAAGGAAGTTTTCCAGTGCATCGTAGAATTTATGGAACGGCACGATGGCACCGGTTTCTTCGTTCATCAGCTGCATAGCAGACTCTTTGAACAGTGCCAGCATAGAGCGCTCACCCTCGGACAGATGCTTACCGGATGCACCGTGGGTACGGATGCTGGTCAGCACACTTGCCAGAAGGTTGAACTGATAGGGCACAAAGGGGTACACCTCTGCAAAATCCTCCGCATTGGCATACAGCTTTTTCTCCACACCGTCGTTGAAAACAATGAGGTTCTTGATGATGGTGCCCTTCTGGTCGTAGATCAGCCGCAGGCTCTGGGCTGCGGTGTCGGTCTTTTCCAGAATACGTTTTTTGATAACGGCATCCACGTTTGCGGAAGACAGAGACAGACGGGTATCAAAGCGGCCCTGAATCTTGGAGAAATCGTTGCCCTTCACCTTGGTGATGGAGTCGATATCCTGCTGAGAGGTCACAATGACCCACGCCTTGCCCTGACATTCCTTGCCCAGTTCCTCGGTTACAGTCTGGAGGTTCAGCATCAGCTTGGAGTCATCGCCGATATACTGACCGATCTCATCCACCAGAAAGACAACATGGTGGTTGCTGCCCTTCTTATCCAGATAAGCTTTCACACGCTTGGCAAAGTCTTCGATGCTGATCTGGTAGGGCTCCGTTGCCTTTTCGCACCAGTTGCGGGCGGCGGGCTCACTCATAAAGCCCATTTCCACCAGAACCTCCACAACGGTGTCCTGAATAAAATCAAAGTCCTGCCGGGAATCCTCCCACGCATCGCCATAGGCATCCTCAAATTTTTCCTTGAACGCAGCAAGCTGGTTCGCCTCAGCAAGGTGGCGTTCCAGGTCCGCAAGGTAGGGCATGGAGCCGCAGAAGCCCTGCATCTCATTGAACACCTTCAGGAACACGTTCACGATGGCATCCTTGTTCTCCTTGCTGTTGGATTCGCTTTTGGAGTCGATATTGAACAGGATCACATCCGTTGGCGTGTCTGCTGCCAACTTCATATCTGCCAGAACCATCTGGTTCGTGATCTTTTTATCGTCGATGAAGAAATCCAGTGCGTGCTTGTCGCCCACCTGCTTGTTTTCCAGCGATAGGACAGGATCTTCAGAAAGTGAGATTTACCGCTTCCAAAGAAGCCGGAGATCCATACACCCATTTTCGGTGTGGTGCCCAGAATACCTTTTTTATAAGCCGCAAAAAAATCCGCAAAGTGCCGCTGCAGTTCACGAGTCACCACATACTCTTCCAGTTCCTGTGCAACATTGGTCTCTGCGCCCTGACCGACTACGATAACACCCTGAAGTTCACGGTCGATCTCCTTACGGAACATCTCCTTGATCTGCATAGCTACTGTATCCTCCCTTTATTTCACCAGCCGGAATGCCCGGTAATAGTTATCGTCCTTGATCTCGTTGAACAAGATCAGTTCCTGTTCGTTGTAGGTGCCCGGAAAGAACATTACGACCGGGCAGCGGACAAATGCCTGATGCAGGTTGTTCAGAACCTTATGGGACCGCAAAATCGGATAGCACTTTCCAATACCCGTCAAAAACACGATGGCGTTCTCCGGCGTATGTTCCTTGATATACTGCACGATGAGGCTGTCGTTGTCATTGATCTTCATGGCGTTGGTAACCGCTTTGGTGATCCGCTCCATCCCGTTTTTCTTTTCAAAGTCATAGCACTTTTCCAAAAAGCGCTTCTTCTCCAGAAAACCAATGATGACATCGTAGAGATCAAATACCACCAGATCAAAGTCATCATCGCCACGGGCATTTTTGCCTTTCATATACTCGATTCGAGCACGAACTTCCAGCTCTTTTTCCGGTGGATAGTCGAAAACCCAGTAGTTCACCTCGTTGGCTCTGCCGGTTCCCTTGCGGAAGGACGTTTTCCGGATTGCCGCTTCCATCTCATCCAGCCGGTCGCTCAGGCATCCATTCACAGTTTCCATCTTATCTTACCCCCGTAAGCGCATTGACCATAATGGCATATCCATTGTCTTGCAGCCAGCGTTCCAGCGCAATGTCCAAAATCGGGCGCAGGATCTTGCGTGAGCTGCCCTTGTTTCCGTCCAGCATTCCTGCCTCGTAGAGCTGCGTTTTGTATGCCGCTCCCAGCCGATGCAGCGTGTAGTCCTGAAAGGCTGCTACTTTCTCGCTTTGCGCCTGCTTGTCCTTGAAGAACACCCGAATGTCCGCATCAGTCAGTTCGTCCACTCCAAGGATCATCTTTTCCCGCACAACTTCGTACACAAAGTCAAAGAAAAGCGTATCGTGTGCAAGTGCTTTGCTACCAGCGCAAACATCTTCTGCGTTGCAATATCGCTGCTCAGGAAAACCGGGTAAAAGCTGGGGTGCAGCATCTTTATGCGCGCCGTAACGGTAGAGTAGATCATCTGTGCCCGTGCCTTTGTGGATGCGCTGTAAATATTCTCTTGCTCGTTTAGCAGTTTTATTTCCGAAAAGCTCTTGCCCTCTGCCAGCAACTGGACCGTTTTCCGAAACTCAATAAACCAGAATGAAAATTTCACGGCTCCTGCACTATATGGTTTTCTGTTCATCTATATCTTCTCCATTTTCATTCTTCGTCATTTAATGTATTTTCCACTCTTTACTCTAGCATCTTTTGGTTTTGGAGCATCTGCAGGAATGATCCACTGGTGCCCAACACGCTGTGCTCCTTCGATGCGGCCTTCTGTACACAAGGTCTGCACTCGTCTTGCACAAATGCCCCATTTTTCAGAGATTTGTTTAATTGATACGTATTCCATAGTAACCCTCAACATCGTTCATTCACGGATGGTGGCGGTCTATAACAAACCATTTTTATTTTACTCCAACAAACGAACGAAATCAATGCAAAGGTCTTACAAATCTCGGAATGGTTTTTTATGTCAAATACACCTTTCCCACTCGTTCAACAATAAGCGTGGAGTCTCTTTTCAAGGTTCCGCTCCTATTGTTCGAAATATAAATGCTGTTGTTTTCTTCCCGATAATGTTCATGTTTAACTAGAGCTAAAATTGGCTGAATACCGACTGAAAGGATGCATTGTTGTGGCAAACTGCGCAAGGCTGACATCATGCGAGTCGTCACCCTGATCTAAGTGGTAGAGAATCGCAAAGCATATCTCATACCCTCGATCATTGAATATTCTTCTAACGGGCGCTATAATAAAAGAAAACGGTAAGGAAGTGCACCTATGCTCTACCCCGGACTGTACGAACAGGTCATCAATAACGCACTGAACCGCGAGCTTGCAGAGATCCCGGAAGCCCGCAAGTCCACTGCGCCTATCGACACTGCAGAGGCTGCCAAGGTGCTGGCGCAGTATCTGACCGACGTGGTGCAGAAGGGCCTTGAGAATGTACAGGACAACGGCGGCGGCATCGAAGCGCAGATCCAGCTGGCAAACCAGATCGTGACCACCATCCAGAACACCACACAGGAAGCTGACTTTGCCGCGCTCGGTGTTGACCAACGGGCAGAGCAGCTTCTTGCGCTTTTGCAGCAGAACGACCCGCGCCTTGCTACGGGAAAAAGCGCAAAAGACCTTGACCGCCCGGAGACCTCTATCGCGCAAAGTTCCCTGTTTACCGGCGCTATCCATGAGCCGCAGATGTACACGGAGCTGAAAAAGGAGATCGTTTCCGCCGACCGTATTGATATGCTGGTCTCCTTTATCAAGTGGAGCGGCTTACGCCTCATCATGGACGAGCTGCGGCAGTTTGCGCAAAGCGGCGGTGAGTTGCGCATCATCACCACCTCTTATATGGGCGCTACGGACGTGAAAGCCATCGAGGAGCTGCACGCACTGCCCAATACGAAGATCAAGGTGAGCTACGACACCAAGCGTACCCGGCTCCACGCAAAGACCTATGTGTTTTACCGGGACACCGGTTTTACTACGGCGTATGTAGGCTCCTCCAACCTGTCCAATGCGGCAATTTCCAGCGGTCTGGAATGGAACGTCAAGGTGACCCGAAAGGACCTGCCGGAGACCATTGAAAAGATCGCAGCCACCTTTGAAAGCTATTGGAACTCCAATGAGTTCGAGTACTATGATGAAGGGCAGCGGGAGCGGCTGGCCCGTGCTCTGAAAGCCGAAAAATACAGCGAGGCCGACCACAGCGGGATCTATACCCTGGATATCCTGCCCTATTCCTACCAACAGGAAATCCTGGACCGACTGGATGCCGAGCGCACCGTTCGGGGGTATAATCGCAACTTGGTGGTCGCTGCCACCGGCACCGGCAAAACTGTGATCTCTGCACTGGATTACAAGCGCTTCTGCAGGCAGCATCCGGGGCAGCCCTGCCGTCTACTGTTTGTGGCACACCGGGAGGAGATCCTGAAGCAGAGCCTGTACACCTTCCGGGCGGTACTGAAGGATGCCAATTTCGGTGAACTATATGTGGGCAGTCACAGAGCCGACAGCATCGACCATCTGTTTGTTTCCATCCAGACCTTCAATTCTCAGGAGCTTGCCGCCAAAACGGCAGCAGATTTTTACGATTACATCGTTGTAGACGAGTTCCATCATGCGGCTGCACCCACCTATCAGAAGCTGTTGGAATATTACCAGCCGAAGATCCTGCTTGGACTGACCGCCACCCCGGAACGTATGGACGGCAAAAGCGTTCTGGACTATTTCGGCGGGCGCATTGCCGCCGAGATCCGTCTGCCGGAGGCCATTGACCGGAAACTACTTTGTCCCTTCCAATATTTCGGCGTCACCGACACCGCAGATCTGAGCAGCCTGAAATGGCGTACCGGCGGCTACGATAAAAACGAATTGTCCAACCTGTACACCCTCAGCGGCATGGTGGCGGAGCGCCGCGCTGACCTTGTGGTGAACTCCATCCTGAAATATGTCACCGATATCGACGAGGTAAAGGGTCTGGGCTTCTGCGTTTCCATCGCTCATGCCCAATTTATGGCGCGCTACTTTAATACCCACGGCATCCCGTCTATGGCACTGACCGGCGACTCTCCTGACGAGGAGCGCAACGCCGCCAAGCAGCGGCTGGTTTCCGGGGAGCTCCGATTCCTCTTTGTGGTGGACATTTACAACGAGGGTGTGGATATCCCCGAGGTGAACACGGTGCTGTTCCTGCGTCCTACCGAGTCGCTGACCGTGTTTTTGCAGCAGTTGGGGCGTGGCTTACGTCTGGCAGAAAACAAGGATTGCCTGACCGTTTTGGATTTCATCGGGCAGGCCAACAAAAAGTATAATTTTGAGGAGAAATTCGCAGCACTGCTTTCCAACACCACCCGCAGCGTCAGCCGAGAGATTAAAGAGGGCTTTGTCTCTGCGCCCAAGGGCTGTTATATCCAGCTGGAAAAGATCGCGGCAAAATATGTGCTGGATAATATCAGCGCCTCCTATGACCGCACCTCCGGGCTTGTGGCGCGGGCGGCTGCCTTCACTGAGGATACCGGTCTGCCCCTGACACTGGGGAACTTCCTCGACTACTACCATCTTGACCCGCGTGCGATTTACAGCAAAAAGATCTGCTTCAGCAGGCTGTGCGTCCGTGCAGGGGCGGCATCCGATTTTGCAGAACCTTTGGAAGAAACTATGACCAAAGCCTTTGCACGCTTTGCGGTCATCGATTCCCGCAGGTGGATTCGTTTTTTGCTGGGGCTTCTGCCGAAATTGGATAACACCGACTTTGCAGCCCTGCCGCCGGTAGAGCAGCGGATGCTGCAAATGTTCTATGTGACCCTCTGGGGCAAAACTGCAGAAAGCTGGGAGGATGAAGAAGTTCTCGATAACCTGTATGCTCTCTCGGATAGTCCCGTTTTGCTGGGGGAACTGCAGGCACTTTTGCAGTATCAATATGACCGCATTGATTTTATTGACGAGCCGGTGGATGTGGGCTTTGATTGTCCGCTGGACCTGCACTGCACCTATACCCGCGACCAGCTGCTGGTGGCGCTGGACTTTTTGAAGCCTGCTACTGTCCGTGAAGGCGTGAAGTGGCTACCGGAAAAGCAGCTGGACGTATTCTTTGTGACCCTGAACAAGGCAGACAAGGATTACTCTCCCACCACCATGTACAAGGATTATTCCATCAACGAAAGCCTTTTCCACTGGCAGAGCCAGAGCACCACCGCCGAAAACTCTGCCACCGGGCAGCGGTACATCCATCACCGGGAAAAGGGAAGCCGGGTGCTGCTGTTCGTGCGCGAGTTCAAGGCAGATGCCCGTTTTGGCGGTGCAGGAGCGTATACCTATCTGGGCACGGTGAACTATGTGAAGCATGAGGGCTCCCGTCCCATGAATATCACATGGAAGCTGGACCGCCCAATCCCTGCAAAGTTCCTCAAAAAGACCAACAAATTGATCGTGGGGTAACATACTATGGACGATATGCTGGCTCGCACCATAATTGAAACTCTTGCAAAAGGTATTAATCCTTTAACCGGTTGGATTCTGTCTGAAAATGATAGTTGTGCTCAGGAAGAAATTCAAGAAGCATTAAAAATCGTATTGGAACATTGCTCCATTGAATCTACCGCTGAATATCTGAAGTCTCTTCCTCGAAACAAAAAGGCAGAGCGTTATTCTCGCGCTGGAACAGCATGGTCGCAAAAAGAAGAACGTGAATTATTGCGGCTCCACCAGCAGGGAAACAGCGTCAAACGAATTTCTTTGATTCTAAAACGTTCTACAGGAGCAATCGAATCCAAATTGAGAAAACTGGGTTGTCCGCTCTATTATGAAAAATAATTCAGGAGATTTTCATGAAAATGATTCGCGTTGTTGCAGCCGTGATCTGCGACGATATTCAGACGAAACATAAAATTTATGCCACTGCCCGCGGCTACGGCGAGTACAAGGGCGGATGGGAGTTCCCGGGCGGCAAAATCGAGCCGGGTGAAACCCCGCAGCAGGCACTGAAACGAGAGATCCGGGAAGAACTGGATACCGAGATCGCGGTAGGCGATTTGATTGGTACCATTGAATACGATTATCCGACCTTCCATCTTTCCATGGACTGTTTCTGGTGCGAGGTGGTTTCCGGCGAACTGGTGCTGAAAGAAGCCGAGGCTGCACGCTGGCTGACTAAAGAGGAGCTTGATTCTGTTCCGTGGCTTCCGGCGGACCAACTTCTTTTAGCGCAAATTCGTCCTGCATTATAATTTTTTATGATAAATCCCTCTCTTTAGCTTTCTCAAATTTCCATTTTTCACCCAGATATAATAATCATGATTCAAAGCCTCTGAGTCGAAAGACTCAGGGTCTTTTTATGTCTGGAGGTGAGCACTTTGTTATTCCGCACCATCACTATCATTATTACCATCGTATTTTGAAGCGCAGCTGCGCAGAAAGGAGAAAGCATTATGAACTTTTGGTCCGAAATCGTCAAAGAGGTTGGCACCGTCCTGGTGGAAGTCCTCGTTCGCATCGCTGAAGAAATGGAAAACAACGATTGAACAAAATACACTGAAAAGGAGATTTTACTATGCCCGCAAATGTTGAAACGATGTTCTCTGTCCGTGAGACCCCTTGGCACGGCCTTGGCCGGATCATCATGGATGCCCCTGCAAGCCGTGAAGCCTTGGAACTGGCCGGTCTGGATTGGCAGGTGGAAAGCCGCAATATCTATTCCGACACAGGTGCTATGATCCCCGGCTATCGCGCAAATGTCCGCAGCACCGATGATGCTGTTCTAGGCGTGGTATCTGATCGCTACCGCATTGTCCAGAATGAGGAAGCATTCCAGTTCACCGATGATCTGCTGGGTGAAGGTGTCACTTATGAAACTGCCGGTTCCCTGCAGGGCGGCAGAAAGGTCTGGATGTTGGCAAGGCTTCCGAGGAAATATCTTATTGCTGGAGATCAAGTAGTACCATATCTTGTGATCTTCAACAGTCATGACGGCAGTTCTGGTGTGAAAGTGGCCATGACTCCAATCCGCGTGGTCTGCCAGAATACTCTGAACCTTGCGCTGAATACAGCAAAGCGCAGCTGGACTGCACGCCACACCGAAAATGTTCTGCTCCGCGTGCAGGATGCCCGTGAAACCCTGCAGCTGGCCAGCAACTATATGGTTGAACTTGGCAACCGTGGCGAAGAGCTGGCTCGCATCGATTTATCCGATCACAAGGTGCAGGAGTTCATCAATGAGTTTTTCCCGATTTCTGAGGACCTGTCCGATTGCCAGCGGAAGAATAATCTGCGCCTGCAGGAAGAACTGAAGACTCGCTACTATAACGCACCGGATCTGGAATGGGTCGGCAAAAACGGTTGGCGCTTTATCAACGCAGTCTCCGATTTTGCCACCCACGCAGACCCTCTCCGCAAGACCAAAAACTACAACGAGAACCTGTTCCTGCGCACCGCAGAGGGCAACCCCATGATCGACAAGGCTTACAAGATGGTGCTGGCAGCAGCATAAAGGAGCAAGCCATGAATGATGTAAATAACCGCATTTTCAGGGAATTCACGGAATTTTTTGACAACGTTGAGAAGAGTGCTTCTGAAATCAGCGTTACCATGGCTTATGAGATCACGATGAAAAGTACCATCAGCACCGCCATTATTGTTTTGGAATCCGAGGGCCGACTGGAGGAGCGCTACTGGAACCATCTCAGGGTGCAAAATAATATTCTGGATTTTCTTTACGACCTGTGGGTTGGCTCTTGCCATTCATTGGCCAGCGACTTTTCCACGATCATGAAAGACTTGGTGGAATATGACTTCATTCTTGCCGAATCTATTATGAAAGAAAGGATGCAAAGCGCATGAAAAGATTGATTTCAACTTTGAACCTGTCCAAAGAGGATTGGCTCCGCTACCGCAAGTGCGGTATTACCGGCACCGATGCCGGGGCTATTCTTGGTCTAAATCCCTACCGCTCGGCATTTCAGGTGTACCACGATAAAATCAGTGATACCACTGAAAATATCGACAACGAGGCCATGCGGCAGGGTCGTGACTTGGAGGATTATGTGGCACAGCGCTTCACCGAAGCAACCGGTCTGAAGGTGCGCCGTGCAAACGCCATCTACCAAAGTGAGGATCATCCACTGCTTCTGGCGGACTTTGACCGTTTGATTGTCGGGCAGAAAGCAGGACTGGAATGCAAAACGGTTTCACCGTTTTCTGCGGACAAATGGGCTGATGGAAAAATCCCTGCACATTACATGGCTCAGGTCAATCACTATCTGGCTGTCAGCGGTTTTGACTGCTGGTACATTGCTGCTCTGATTTTCGGGAAGGAGCTGGTGATTCACAAGATCACAACCGACAAAGAAGTTCTGAACAACCTCATTGCCAAGGAAGAGCACTTCTGGAAATACAACGTGATGCCCGAAATTCCGCCTGTACCTACCGGAAGCGAGGGGGATACACAGCAGATCAATCAGCTGTACTCTGCAGATGATCGAAACAAAACTGCCGATCTGAATCCCATCCGCGACCTGTTGGATAAGCGGCAGGAGCTTTCTGATCAAATCGAGCAGATGGAACAGGAAAAGATGGCTATCGAGCAACAGGTCAAGCTGCAAATGCAGGATGCCGCCTATGGCACAGCACCGGGCTACAAGGTGTCCTGGGTATCCTCCGAAAGTAAACGGGTAGACTCCCAGCGTTTGAAGAAAGAACAGCCCGATATTTTCAATCGGTACAGCAAGAATGTAAGCAGCCGCAGGTTTACCATTATCCATGCAGCATAATTTTTGTACGCCTATAGGCACACAAAATTCGCGCTTCAGCTATTTTTATTTAATAGAAAAGCACAATACTGTTTACACAACAATAATTGTATGCTAAGATAAGAATATGAGGTGATGCACGATGGTTCTGCGCAAAAGTTATTTGGATAAGATCATTCCTTTTATCGATCAGGATCTGATCAAAGTTTTGGTTGGAATCCGGCGCTGTGGAAAAACAGTCCTTCTCGGTCAGATCAAGGACGTGCTCCTCCAGCGCAACATTCCCGCACAGAACATTATTCAGGCCAATTTTGAGTCCATGCGCTTCCGCAACACCCGTACTGCAGAAACGCTTTACGACTACATCGCAAAAAAAGCGGAAGGCTGCACCGGCAAAATCTATATTCTTCTGGATGAGATTCAGGAGGTGGAGCGCTGGCAGATTGCAATCAATTCTCTTCGTGTCGATTTCGATTGTGATATTTACCTGACCGGCTCCAATTCCAAGCTGCTTTCCGGCGAACTGGCAACCTATCTTTCCGGACGATACATCCAGATTCAGGTTTTCCCCTTTTCGCTGGCCGAAGCAAAACAGCAATGCATTGAAAACGGAACCTATACTTCGGATGAAAAGCTCTTCGCAGACTATTTGAAGTACGGCGGTTTTCCGCAGCGTTTCTTCCTCCCTGACGATCATTCAATCACCACCTATCTGGACGATCTTTGCGAGGCTATCATTGTCCGTGACATCATGCTGCGCCACAATATTCGCGAACAGACCGCATTACGTAATGTCCTTGCATTCCTGCTGGACCATATCGGCAATCCGTTTTCTGCCCGTAATATCAGTGGACGCATGGTTTCGGAAGGAATCAAGACAACCACTGCTACCGTACTGAACTACGTTGATTATTTCAAGGAAGCCTTTATCCTTCTGAATGCAAGCCGCTATGATATCAAAGGAAAAGCGCTCCTGTCCAGCACAGAAAAGTACTATGCAGTCGATCTTGGGCTGCGGAACGTTATCAAGAAAAGCGAAAAACTTGACAGCAACAAGCTGTATGAGAACATCGTATATCTGGAAATGCGGAGCCGTGGCTATGAAGTTCAGGTCGGCAAGCTGGACGACACCGAAATTGATTTTATCTGCTACCGTGGAGATGAAAAGCTCTATATTCAGGTTGCTTACCTGATCACTCCCGCCGATGAAGAACGGGAGTTCGGTAATCTTGAGCGACTGCACGACAACTATCCTAAGTATGTTATCAGTGGTGATTTGGCGAATTTAAGCCGAAACGGAATCATTCATCGAAACATCATTGATTTTCTGCTCAATCCGTAATTTTCACATCATGGGGCACAACAGTTGACGCTGTTGTGCCCTTTTTCTTTATCAGAATTGGAGGCATTCTTATGGAAAATCCATTCGTAAAATTATTTGCTATTGACTTCAAAGATCATCTGGAAGTCAAAAAGTCCGGCAATACCGAGCTGAAATATGTAAGCTGGGCGTATGCCTGGGCAGAGGTAAAGAAGCTGTATCCCGCTGCCAGCTACGAGGTCAAGAAATTCAACGGCCTGCCCTATGTTTATGACCCCATAACCGGCTTCATGGTGTATACCTCAGTCACGATTGAGGGCGTTTCGCATGAAATGTGGCTGCCTGTACTGGATGGCGCAAACAAAGCCATGAAGGCTGTGCCTTACACCTACTCCACCCCGAAATGGGACTACAATCCGCAGACCCGCCGCCGTGAGAAAGTCGGCATGGAAGAACGCACCGTAGAAGCAGCCTCCATGTTCGATGTGAATAAGGCTATCATGCGGTGCTTGGTGAAGAACCTTGCTATGTTTGGTCTTGGCCTGTACGTTTATGCCGGAGAGGATTTGCCGGAAGATGCTGCACCGCAGCCGGAATCAGAGCCGCAAAAGCAGCCGAAACCGAAATCCACCAGCCAGAAGCAGGAACAGCCGCCTGTGCCCTGCATCTGCGCCCGGTGCAACCAGCCCATCAAGAGGGTCAAGCTGAAGGATGGCTCCATCATGCAGGCGGCAGAGTTTGCAGCCACCCATGAGGGAATGTGCGCCGACTGCTACAAAGCCACCAGATTGAACGTAGCATAATAAAACTGCTCTATTTCGATGTCACTTGATTCTTGTATGATTCTATATTTCATGGTACACTTACAGTAGTGAGTTCTGAAAGCTCTCCTCTGTGAGCGGAAAGGAGCATTGCATGAAAGATTTGCAGTTTCCTGTCGGAATCTCGAATTTTGAGAAGATTCGAGAAGGCGGGTATTATTATATCGACAAGACCAATCTGATTTCTGAACTTCTTAGCGGAGGTATCGCTGAAGTAACATTGATTACTCGCCCTCGTCGCTTCGGAAAATCCCTTGGTATGAGCACTCTCGCAAATTTTCTGGATATCCGCAAAGACAGCAAGCAACTGTTTGAGGGATTGGCAATCTCCAAAAATACAGAGCTTTGCAAAAAATGGATGAACCAGTGTCCTGTGGTATTTTTTCTCTTTCAAGGACACGGACGGTCTGACCTTTGAAAGTGCCTATGGAATGCTGTGCATGAAACTGGCATTTGCGTTTCAGGATTATCAGTTTCTTTTGGATGACGATGCTATTTCTGACGATGACAAAGGCATCTTTAAGCGAATTCTGGGACGCACTGCATCCATAGATGAAACCAAAAGCTGCTTTTTGCTATTGACCCGGATGCTGGAAATCCACTTCAAAAAATCGGCGGTCGTCATTCTGGATGAGTATGATGTTCCCATTGCAAAAGCCAGCAGCAACGGATATTATTCGCAGATGCTGGACGTGATGCGGGCTATGATGAGCACCACGCTCAAAGACAATACTTCGCTTGACTTTGCTGTTATTACCGGCTGCCTGAAAATTGCAAAAGAAAGCATCTTTACCGGGACGAACAATTTTGTTTCGGATACGATTCTTTCTCCCCGGTTGAGCGAATCCTTTGGGTTTACACAGGCAGATGTAGATCAAATGCTGAAAGATGCTGATCTTGAATCGCAGTCTGCTGAAATCAAGACATGGTACGACGGTTATCATTTTGGCGATGCAGACATTTATTGTCCGTGGGACGTGATCAGTTATCTGCGAGATTTCCAGTATGGTGTAGCACAGAAGCCGAAAAGCTATTGGAAAAACACCAGTGATAATGCTATTATCCGTTCTTTTATCGACTATGCAGGTGACAATATCACCACGAAGCTCGAAACGCTGATGGCTGGCGGCTTCATCGTTCAGCATATTGAAGAAAACCTGACCTACGATTATCTGCACTCCTCTGAGGAAAATCTTTGGAGTGTGCTGTATCTGACAGGCTATCTGACCAAGGTGCGGGATAAGGATCTGACGGATTCGCTGCCGGATGGCTGCTCTGCGCTGATGATTCCCAATGCAGAGATTCGGGAAATTTTTGAAACCACTGTAAGCAAATGGTTTGACGACAGCGCTAAGGCATGGAACCGCAGCCCGTTGTTTGATGCAGTCTGGAGCGGAAACAGCGAAGCTCTGACAAAGGAAATGACCAAGCTGCTTCGCATGACCATCAGCTACCACGACTACCGGGAGGATTTTTACCACGCTTTCCTTGCGGGCATCTTTACTGGTGCTGGCTATGTGGTGGAATCCAACAAAGAGCATGGCGAGGGTCGCAGCGATGTCATTGTAAAGGATATCCGCAATGGCCGTGTGGCGATTTTTGAAGCCAAGTATGCAAAAACTCTGGATGCTCTGCCGGATGCCTGTGATACTGCTATTCAGCAGATCAATGACCGGATGTACGCAGCAGACTTCCGGGATGACTATGATGACATCCTCTGCTATGGCATCGCATTCTTCAAAAAGCGTTGTATGGTACGCAAAAAATAAACACTATACTGGAGGCCCACACAATATGTGCGATGTGCTTGATAAAGTGGAAAACCGTGGCATTGCAAAGGGAAAAGCCGAAGGGGAAGATACGCTGGCTTTGCTGATGAAGAAGCTGTTCGATCAGAACCGTATTGAAGATGCAAAGCGGGCTTCTGAAGATAAGGAGTACCGTGCTCGGCTGATGAAAGAGTTTGGCATCAGCTGAGCAAAAAATTATATGTACAACTGGGAGAGCGTCTTCGGATGCTCTCCCTTTACTTTTGCAGGGCAGTCCGTGTGGAGTGTCCTGTTTTTATTTGGAGGCATACAATGAAAGAAGAAAAAATCAAAGTCCTTGCGCTCCTGCCAATGGAGCTGCCAAAGGAGATCGATCTGGACAACACCCTTGAAGCCATGCAGAAATTTGTAGGCGGGCTGATCGAATGCATCACATTGAGTGACACCGGTTCAGAGGTCACACTGGTCTGCAACGATGAAGGCAAGCTGCTTGGCCTGCCGCTCAATCGTCCGCTGTGGGATGGAGCCGATGTTCTTGCCGGGCCGGGATTTCTGGCCGGATGTGACAACGAAGGGAATCTAACTTCCCTGCCGCAGAGTGCAATGGATTTCTACAAAGAGAAGTTTAGAGCTTTTATCATTGAAATTTAAGGAGGAACGCCTTATGACCTTTAATGCAATGACCGAACACTACGAGGAGATTACGGTTTGCAGAAAGCCTGCGCTGTTCACCAGCATCCGCATCAAGAGGGATACCATTCCGGACGGTCTGTATGCCTACGATGTCTGGCATGATGACGAGTGCCGGGGCATCCCTTGTGAGATCGCACCCTTCGTGATGGTCAACCACTGGGGCACCATCATCCTTGCGGAACCGCTGGAACTGCCGGATGATGGGCGGCGATATATTGACGAGGATACCGACTGGAACTACGCTCCTTTGGATGGCGAGGACACCGCCAATCACAAACCGTGCACTACCATTTCTGATTTTATGACTGCCTATGCCCACTAAAACTGTATTAAAAATACCGTATATTCTGTTTTGTATTAAAATCAGCCGCTTTCAGGCCATTTCAAGGTGCAAAACACAGTCTTAAAAATGTCGCTCGTTATCTTTGAGCCAGAAAGGAGACGCATGAACATCTATGGCTATTGCCGCATCTCTACGGCAAAGCAGAGCATTGACCGTCAGATCCGCAACATCAAGGCCGAGTACCCGACTGCCCATATCGTGCAGGAAGCCTATACCGGCACGTCTATCTTTCGCCCGGAGTGGCTGAAGCTTTACCGGGTTCTGAAAGCAGGAGATACGGTGGTGTTCGATTCAGTATCCAGGATGTCCAGAAATGCAGAGGAGGGTTTTGCTCTGTACGAAGACCTCTACCATAAGGGCATCCGGCTGGTGTTCTTGAAAGAGCACCACATCGACACCGAGACCTACAAAAAAGCCCTGTCCGGCAGCATTGCCATGACAGGGACAAATGTGGACTTCATCTTGAAGGGCATCAACGAGTATCTGATGGCCTTGGCAAAGGAGCAGATCAAACTGGCCTTTGAGCAGTCCGAAAAAGAAGTTGCCGATCTGCACCAGCGCACCCGTGAGGGCCTTTTGACTGCTCGGTTGAATGGTAAGCAGGTTGGCCGCAAAAAGGGTGTTGGCTTTGAAACGAAGAAAGCCAGAGAAGCCAAGCAGATCATCCGCACCCATTGCAAGACCTTTGGCGGTACACTTGATGATGCCGAGTGCATGAAGCTCACCGGTCTTGCCCGGAATACCTATTATAAGTACAAACGTCAGATTCGTGCTGAACTGATAGCTGAACAGGATTTGCCAAAAGGAGCAAGTATCTTTTATGAACCGCCAAAATCATTCTGAGTCAGAGAACCGGCTCACTCCGGAGGAGCAGCAGGAGTTTTTGGAACTCCTGGCTCGGCTTTCCTCGGAGCAGCGTGAAGCACTGAAAGAAGTGCTCAAGTCCTTTACTTAACAAAAATGTGCAGGGCGGCATTGCTGCTACCCTGCACATTTTATTTTTTGTTATGCACGCTCTACTCTGACGCTGCCAGTACGAGCATCTTTGATGATACGGAAACGAGAGCCGCAACCAGCGCAGCTTTTTGTCTGATTTGTTCCGCCTCCAAGGATCACTCGTGCCAGCTCGTGCCCACAATCAGGGCATTTGATAACCTTCATAGCCATATCAAAACCTCCATTTGAATTTGACTTATCATTTTAAACCGTCGTCCGCCGAAGTCAAGCAGTGTTACCATCTTCTTTGTTTTTACACCATACCGCACGTAGTTCAATAGCGGTTTCCTTCATAGTAGGCGGTTTCCTTCATAGTAGGCGGTTTCCTTCATAGTAGAAATCGTATGCCACCTGTAAGAATTCGTCTGCTGTGTCAAATTCATCACCACTGTAATCTGAAACGAACCAATTCCCATCGTTATCCACCGTAAAGGTCAGCTTCACATCACAGGCAGTCGGTTCATCGGCCATACCCATTGTATAATCAAATGTAGTGTAGGTTCCTTCCATTATTACATTGCCCGTTGTGTCATCATAACACCAACTGTAATAGGTAGAATCCTCAAATAGATAATCCATGACCATGCCATAGGTTATCTCATCCAATTCAGGATGATCCGGATCATCGTTTTCCCAGCCACCCCAGACCGTACCACAGACTTCGTCGATAACTTTATCCGCACCACTAATATAAGCGTACTCGTCATCAGAATCTTCCTCCGTATAATCAGAGGTACTGTTTTCCGAATCATTCCACACCGTATTATCTGATACCGCCACCTCGCTTTCTACCCTTGTTGCAACACTCGTTGATGTTGTTTTATTCATGCCGAGATAATATTCATTCAGCATGTTCAAAATAATCATTTCCTGAAGCCAGTCCAGTTCCGTTCCATTGCTGGTAACATGATCCAAATTAAAAGTATCATCCGAATTCACAACAAAATAGAATGTAAACCGCAGTGTTCTTCCACTTTCAACGACTCTATCACCGGTATAGGTTACAATTTTTTTGCCGTCTTCTTTATAATTGTCCCATTTAGAATCATCGAAATATGTATCAAAAATCTCGTCAAGCGTTGCATCTGCACTGAAAATACTGGGCATCTGGCTGTCCGACAACCCACATGATTTTATGGAGTCCATATTGAATCCACCGGACGCAACTGCTGCAATCACAACGATGACTGCGATGGTAGCAACCAGATTTATGATCTTCTTCTGTTTCAGATACCCATGAACCGCTTTCTTCTCCTGCTCCACCTGCACGGCAGAAAGCATTTCCGGGTAAAGTAGCGAGATAATCTGCGAATAGATCATATTTCCAAACAGATAATACCGCGACTTGTTTTCTTCTTTTTTACTGGGGACACTCAAAATACTGAGTTTGAGACCATTTTCTGTATTCTGAACCTGATATGCTCCGTACTTTTTGCTGTGGAACACCACTGTGTCCGCTGTATCTGTGATTTGCTCTACTTCTGGCGCTGCAAATCCTCGGCGAATCACATCTACTGCCTCTTCCCAAGTCATTTCTTCTGGCAGATATAATGCCCCTTGGTCACGAGCTGGATCGAACACCTTCAGATAAATGTCATCTCTGCAAAACAGGCCATATATAATAGGCACGACCGCGCTGAGCAAAGCTGATTCTATAAAGTTCCAAATGCCCGCTCCGCCTAAACAAACTACAAATAAGATTAAAAATGCCAACGTTGCAAAATAGGCGATTTTCAGTTTTTTCTTCATATCTTCCCAGATAATCAGAAACTGCGTTGTTTCGGTGAAAAGGACGTGATACCCGTTCCATCCGTCAGACTTTTTCTTTTCTTCCCACACTTCTTCTCTCTTATCAAGAATTTTCATGGTATTTTGTCTGCCGCCACCGGTTTCTTCGTCCGAACCTTTTTAGCCTCTTCCATAATAATTTGCTCCTTTTTGTCTGTCGTTCGGTCGTTCGTACGGATATGGAGCGCTTTGTGCTAAAAATATTATACGATATATACAATTATGAGTCAAGCACCCAGACAATAAAATCGTAAGTACACAATACGATTTATCTAAGGAGGCTGAACCATGGAACGAGAGAAGCCCACATTTAATATCCTGGGCCGTATTGAGCGGGAACGCCTTTCCCGTGGCTGGTCTGAGTATGCCCTTGCAGAGAATTCAGGTCTGACACAATCTACCATTTCTACCTGGCGCAGACGGAATCTTCAACCCAATGTAGCTTCTCTTGAGAAAATCTGCTCCGGCCTTGGTATCTCGCTTTCCCAGTTCTTTCAGGAGGAAGACTCTGTTTACTTAACCCCCGATCAAAAGGAAATTCTTGATCTCTGGGCTAAACTCTCTCCTGCTCAAAGAACAGCGGTCTCTCAAATGCTGCGTTCCTTCCTATATATAAAGGAAGAGGTATAAAATTTTTCCGCTCGTGAGCCGCTTGTGTCAAAAGCGAATTTCCGCGAGCACCCTCTCACGGCACACCCATTTTCAGAATGGGTGTGCTATAGGGGCGCTTGCAAAAATTCACTTTCGACACGCGCGTCTCACTCACGGACTATGTTTTTGTAGCTTCTTGTATAAGATAAAATTCAACTATTCCACAGCAAAATACGGTCAAGCCCATGAAGGACTTGACCGTTTTATCATTTTGAATAACAGGTTTTAGATACAAGATTCCCGAATTTTTGCCAGATCACTGTTCAGCAGCGTTTCATGTTCCAGAAGCTCTTTCTGGACAGCAAGGAGGAAATCCCTGTTGTCATGGAGAATCTTATATGCTCTGCGGTAAAGTTCTTCCAGTTTTGCTGACTTGATGGCTTCATTATAAGAAAGTCTCTGCTCGGACATTCTGTTGTCCCCTGACTCAATTCCTACGAAGCCACCACCTGCAAAGTGACACTGCCAAATATCCATGAGCTTATCTGCTTGCTCTATATCGGCCGATGCCTGAATATCCATAACACCATAGATCAGAGACACACCCGCTCTGCCTGCCAATGTTTTGGTCACTTCATCCAGAAATTCCTCCTCATTTTGTGCATAAGTAGCACAGCCATTTACCATACCACCAATTACACCTTGGCTTCCGCGAACCGTGACAATTCCAATGCTTCCGGGGTGAAGAACTTCTCCGACCACTGCATGGGTAGCTTCATGTACTGCAATCTTCTGCAACTCTGTGGAGTCAGTTTCCTTATCCGTCTTTTGGAGTTTATATACCACCTGAAGAAGAGCTTCTGTGATATCTTCCTTCTGGATGTGCTCATGACCTTGATAGACACTATTCAGCGCAGCAAGGTTCATTACCGTTTCCAGTGTAGCACAGCTTACCTTGGGCATAGCCTTGACGATATCTGAAATCAGCACATCCTCTGCCAAATCTTTATCCCTGAGATAGTAGCTGACAATGTTCTCTGCATTCTCTCCAATCGGAGGTTGCAGATAGATCACATAATCAAATCTACCCGGTCTCAACAAGGATGGTGGCATATACCTTGTATCGTTAGTAGTAGCAATCACAAAAAGATCTGTATCCTTTGCATCATCAATACAGGCTTGCAGACAAGCCCATTCCGGCGCATAGGGAGAATTCGATTCTACATAGAGGTTCAAATCTTCTAAGAGCAGTATACTAGGTGCTTCCTCCTTTGCCATAGCAAATACAGCTCTTAATTCATCCAGAAAACTGTTTTCCTGACTGGTTTTACGAAAAACAAAGGGCTTCCGTTCGGACTCTTCCATCAGGATAGATGCCAGCAGACTTTTTCCAAGACCAGAATCAGATTCCATCAGCAGCCCTCTTGGAATAGAAATGCCCTTTCTTTTATAAACCTCCGGTCTTTTTAGAATATCCAGAATCTGACGCAGAATCTCTTTCGTAGATTCGTAACCGATAACTTTTTCATCAAACTTATCCATCGTATGTTCCTTTCTTATTTGCACTTTGATTTTCTGTTCTGAATCATTTGACCTTTTGCTGTCCGAGGAATGCTTCCGTATCGAACGATATCATCGCCATACAATGCAGCTTCTCTTGCCTGCCTCATTTGGATATTATTTTGAAGCAGTTCGTCAAACTCAAATTTCCATTGATTTGTTACCATCTCAAGCATTTTCCGTTCAGTTTTCCATTGAATATGAAACATATTCTGTGTTTGAAACGATACTGCACAAACTGCAAAATGAATATGTACATTAAATCTATCCGCATGAATTCCATAGGCTGTAATATAACCGTTCTTCGCATAGATACTTGCTATTCTTTCTGCTAGAGATACTACATCCTGTGGCAAAATACAATCTGTTGCTGCGAAGGAAACGATGCGGTGTTTTGCAAACTGCGGAATACCTTTATGTCTTCTCCTGACTTCAAAAAGCATCAGGTTATAAACGGCACTTGGATCACACAAATATTCATTGGGAATCATCGCTGGCTGACAACCTGCTAAGGTATTTGTTATAGTATTCGCTCTTTGACTATCTTCTGCTGTTTTATCTAATCTAAGAATATAATGCAGTAACCGTTTTAAATCTTCCAAAGTTTCATACTTCTCATTTTTGAGTTCGATATAACACATATCTATGAACCTCCTCTTTTATCCCTTCCAGATCTTTTTCACTCGCATAATATCCAATATTAGATATAATTTCATCAACAAGGTCTGCATCTATTTTGGTAAAATAGATTGCGCTCTTAAATACTTCTGTTGCATTTTTACCAGTTTCATCCATTCTCTGTTGTAGATGAATTTTATCTTCATCTGTCAATCGTATACTAAAGATATTTCCCATTATAAGCACCTTCTTTCTATTCATATATTTCATAAAGATAAATTAATATCATTGAAAATATAGATGAGAATTTATAGAATAAAATATTATTTATGACGGCATCCGCCTCCCCCTCCTAGCAAGAATAGCCAAATGTATATACACTACACATTCGGCTGCTCTTGTGCGACTGTTTGTACTACAACTATTCCATTCAGCCGCTTTATCCTAATGTTAGTGTCATTAATAAAGATTAACTTTCACCTTCCTTCTGCTCTATACATTATTTAGCATTAACATTGGATTACCCGTATGTACATCACTCCATCAAGCACTACTTTCAGGCAATAGAAAACCCACATGGAACATCATCCATGTGGGCTTTTTCATGTTACCACCCAACTGATTTCAGGTGGGATTCTTGTATAATATATTCCTGTACCGCTCTCTTAGGAATCCTCCAAGATCGGCCGATCCTCATGGCCTTTATCTTTCCAGACTTCAAAAGCTTATAGGTGGTGTTCATACCACATCCCAGCATATCGGCAACTTCTTCTGGAGTGATCAGAGTGTCATAGCAATCAAACATAACGGTAAATCCTCCTTTGATGGTTTACTATACTGTTGCCGAATGTCAAATCATATCAGATACAGAGAAAGGGCGACCACTCGCGTGATCGCCCTGAATTTATGTCAAAATGCCATTATGTGTCCCTTGTTCCTACACTTTCAAAAAAATTTTGCTTGTAAACTCCTATTTTCCTGATATCAAGGAGCATTTAACGCTCAAATTTTTTCAGAAGTGTAGGATGCAATACGCTTTTCTGCTTGTACAGCTTCATATTTAAGCAGTTTCCCACCATCCGTAAGTTCTGGTTCCCATTCCCAATAATACATATAATCATTGCCCTTGATACAGTTTTTTATTTTTCCTAATCTTATTGTCCATCTTATCTTGGCTCTTCCGAAGTCATTTGACCCGGCCATAAGTAGTTTCATTATAACCTTATAGTCCACTTCTGTGTCTAATGATTCGCTTTCTACCTCCGGAATTTCAACTCCATTTTTCTCCATCCAGTTTTTCATCAGCTGCGGATTTTTCCATCCACAAATAGCCTCTATACGACCCGATTTCCAAACACGCTCATATCGAAAATCTTTTACCCTAATACTCTTCTTTGTTTTTCCAAATACTTTTAAAAGCCTTTCCCAATTGTCATCCACTCCAAGTGGCTTTAGCCTAAGCGTTTTTTCCTCTACTTGAAGTAATTCTTGTTCTTTGAGTGCCTCAGTAAATTTATCTTGTTCTTCCTTTTGGTTCTCACTATTCTGTACAATAATAAATCCATTGTGCAATTTACTTACTATACTTTCGATAGGGCCATTCAGTTCATATTTGGTCGGAGGTACTTCATCAGCACAATAATATTGCGGTATCACATCAAAATCAAAATCAGGGGCTTTGTATAAAATATCCCGGCTTAAAAAGCACATATAAATAGCCGAAATTGCATCATCCGAAATACGTGGTTTCACCTCTTCCGAAATAAGAAACGTTTTTTCTTTTTTATCTAAGAAAGAAAAGTAATAGTCCCAGTATTCATCAATATAGTTACCGAGAATTCTCTCCGCCTCTTGTATTGCCTGCCAATAGGTCGCGCTCCCTTTTTGAACTTTAAATTTTCATATGCATATTCCACAAGAGCAACCGCTACCATATTTAAATATCGGCCATACTGGCACATGAATGCAGCGCCTTCATATTTTTCAATGATTTCGTCCAAATAGAATGCCATTGGATAGCAAGATTTATGTATAATCAATCTTGCAGTTCTTTGATCTATTTTTTCTTTTCCTATACGGTTTAATTTTTCGCAGTGATATATATTCTCACGTGCAAAATATAAGACAACGGTTTCGCTATGATTTCCTTTTTGAGAAAGATCTACTTTACTCATTTTTTCAATAGCTACACATAAGTCCTCGCATCTATCTTTCAATCGGCTTTTTTTCTGTTTTTCTAGGCTTCCTGTGTCTGATTCATCAAATATTTCTTTTTCTTTTTCTGCCAGTCTTAAAACATTCCAACTTACGCTGTCACGATTTTCTTCCACAATATGCTTTGTTGCAGCGCTAAACAACGGCGTCAAAAATTCCTTCACTTTCTCGTTTTTCTTCATTGTGGGAATAAACTGGTACGGGCATACCAAGTTAAATGGAAATTCTTCCGTATGATTCATTTTTATCTGTTCCACTTTTTTGTTTTGCTCGCCAAGGCACGCACTCGTCTTTGATATGTCTCGTACCCTTCCCCATCTTCATCCCAATCAAAAATTTTCTTTTTAAATTCTGAAGCCGATATATTTCGTGCTGTTAAATACCTCAATGACATCATCACACATCCTATTGCATTGGCTTGAAGTATCTTGGGCGGATTGCTATCGCTTTTACAATGCATTCTAAAATAATGCAGCATTGGCCAGTTTCCCTTTTCCATATCTTTCAAAATCGCTTTGACCGCATTGACTTCATTGTTTTCTTCATGACTTAAAGTCAATTCCAACGGTAATTCTTTCGCATACAATCGAAAGCTAAAACGCTTGCATCTTTCCAGCTCATCGCGAGTTTCCTCCAGTTGCTTTTGATTTTCAAACAATACCATTTTCTCAATCATTTCATCTCTCCAAAAGTCGGCCTTTTACATCATTTTGATACTTTTCTCATTTTCGGTCACGAAAACTCAAATTTGTTTTCCTTCAAAAGTGCTAAAATTTAATTAGAAAGATCACAGTATCTTTCCCGCCAGTCTGCACCTTGACAACCGCATAGCGGGCAGTTGACCCCGAGACCGACCGGACAAACTGCCTGCCGTCCGCCAACTCACCTCATAAGATAAGAAAGGATACTTTATGAATGCTTCAAACACTAGTGGCATGATCAATGCTCTTCAGAATCTTGATGGAACACCCTATAATCCGCCAGAAGAAGTCAGTTCGACTTTTCCTAAAAGAAACTGGACACAAACAGTTACCACGACGCAGGATGTTACACAATGTTCAACTTACTATAGTGCCGCACCATCAAATAGTCCTGTACCGCCATCTACTCCCTCGCACCAATCACAACAGCCATCATCCTCTCAATGCGATCTTCTTGAGGCAAAAGCTCAAGAGCTTCAAGCGGCATGGGAGAGCGATGTCCAGAAAGCTTTCAGAAAACAGCGACTTCGATTTGATAACTGTGCTTTAGTTGAGGACTTTCAGGGTTGTTTAACTTACCAGTGCAGCAATGGGGAAAATACTATTGTAAAACCATTTAGCCCTTGCCGAAATCTTCGGGCACAAAAAATTGTAGATCATAGCACCCAAAAAGAATATATCAAATATACATTTGATACTCCTACAGGAGAACACAAAAGCGTCATAGTCGATGCTACTTGCAGTGCCCTGCACCGTTACAATTTGCTACGCGACAACGGATTTATTGTCTTCGCACATCTTCTTCCTACCGTTTGTGGCGAGCTGATTGCCCGGTATACCGCAGCTACACGCGATTCCATTCCACCACAGATAAAATACTCTCCCGGATGGTATTTTTCTGAAAAGCACTGGGGATTTCAAGAGAGTGAATGGGTTGACCTTAATACTGTGCTACTGAGCTTCACGATTTCACCCACACCCGATGTGATAATGTACCAGCTTGTATCACTATACGCGATACTTCAAGAGCGTTTGCCTTCTAAGATGTGGATTCGACGCCCCATCTGCATCCTAACACATGAGTATCTGTACACAGATTCATGCATTGATAGCACACCCTACCTATTCAAAAAAGCACTAGAAAGCTTGCGTGACCGTCCCATTGTATGGATTCGTTCTGAAAACATCAACTTCAATGAGTCTTCCAGTGCCTATAGTCGGGACAAAAACTATCAAGCGCTGATGAATTCTATGCAAAGCAACCAGAAGCACCCTCTATATATGATTGTTTCGTCCAATCTTACCCCACGTCAGCGAACCTTTTGTCTACCAATACAAGATTTTATCGATCCTTATGAAGCTACAAATTCGATTGATTCTATCGGTGGGCTAATAAATTCAATTATGAATAACGCCAATGCATTCAATTCGACAGTGGAACGTTCTTTTACCAAAGTCTTCGATGATCTTGGCGAAGATTGTTCTGTACAACGGGAAATCGCAGCACTATCTATGATAGCTGATGTTGTAAAGTGGCATTACTCCATGCAAGTGCCTCCACAAACGCTTTCCGTCCGCTGTGACGAATACCTTGAAACATACACTCGCTACTGGGAAAGAATCAACGATGGCAACATCCTTACACCTTTCCGAAACGCACTCTATGCAGCCCGGCGAAGCAATATGATTTGTTTTCGTTCACTCGAAGATGTCGATATCAGCTTTGACTGTCAAAAGGAGATTCTCTATGATGATACCTATTATTATACATCGACTGCCCTTTTGAAAAGGATCATCAAAGCACATCTATCGTCCTATATGCGTCCGATGTGCTCAGTCGTCTAAAAACGGTGGGTGTCCTTTCTGGATCAGTCTCAAAAACTCTCACCCTTGCACCAAACGAGTCAAAGGATTTTCGCTTTCGGACACTTCTAAGAAGCACCCTGCATCAACCCGGAAGTCGTGACCTTGTTGAAGTCTAAAAAACAAAAGGAGTTTGATTATTATGCCAATGCTATCACAAACCTACATAGGAAAGTACTATGAGGGCAGCCAAGAACTATCCGTTTCCACAAAAAGTATCCCCGGACAGGATAACGATTCTTATGTCATCCTCGGTGAATCCGGCTACGGAAAGAGTGTTGCTGCCCAAAGTATCGTGCTGCAAAAGGCCAATCAGAGCTATAGCGTCCGCAGCATCGATATTCATAACTCCTCTGCCCCGGAACATCTCTTTCCAATTTTCAGAAAGTCATTTGAACATCTGTCTTCACAAATTGATGCATACAACACGCCAATTCCAACAACGCTTTTCGAGCCACTGCACTATGCGGATGGAACTATGGAATCACCTGCAGATTTAAGTTATACGCTTTCCAATATTATAGCTCGCCATCTCAGGTTAAGCCGTTCTTCAACAACCGCCCTCTCAGAATCTCTTGAATATGCAATTTCAGACCGCGACAATAATCCAGACATTTTTCCAGCAGTTCTCAAAGCCCTTGAAGAATTTGACACGAAAGCATCAAGAAACGCAATGGCTTATCTTGCGCCTCTCCTGCGGCACAATATTTTTAGACATCAGTCTGTCAACTATTCTTTCGGAATCGAAAACATCGGTGTACAAGGGGTACAAACGAGATAAAATAGAAATGAGGGTCGATAGAGTGGAAGTATCAGATTTTCCACTCTATCTGAACACGGTCGCTGGTGGCCTTGATCGTAGAGATCAAACCATCGGCGGCTTTTCTTTTGTCGTCAAAATCTATGCTGTCCCAGTTGTCGAGATAATAGGACAACTTCTTTATCTGCTGGGGCGATATGGTTTCAACACTCAATTCGGCGATTGCCTTTGAAATAGTCTGGCGTCGGGTGTCCAGTTCTTCAATTTTTTTGTTAGCGTAGGCAAGCAAGGTCGCATTGGCTCCGGTCAGCGTATCCAGCAGCTTTTCAATTTCTGCCTCCACCTGTGCCAGTTCCACTTGATAGGCTGTCAGTTTCGGATTGACTTTTTCCTCCCTGCCGTGGAGTATCTGAAAGTCTTTGAATTTCTCCTGCATGGCCGAGAAAATGAATTGCTCAAATTCTTCTTTGCGGATTTTCCCACAGCCCGGACAACCTTTGTTTTCCGTCCGTTTGGTACAGCGGAAATACCCGGTGCTGTTTGGCACATGGGTGGCTTTCAGCGCATACCCACAATGACCGCATTTGATTTTTCCGGCCAGCCAAGTGTTCTTCGGTTTCCGTCCCTGCTGGAAGGTGGTATTTGCCATAAGTTTTTTCCGGCATTTAAGCCATGTGTCAGAGGAAATGAGTGCTTCGTGGGGAGCGATAACAAGTATCTGGTCTTTTAAGCACCTGTCCTTGTCCTCCTTCACATCCCGCCCCTGATAGAGATAGCAGCCGTTTGTTCCGGCAAAGTCGGAAGCGTCATTGACAATCGCTGCGCCCTGGCTCTTGAAAAATTCGTACAGCTCCAAATCGGCCTGTGCGTAAACGGGGTTTCTTAAAAGCTGGGAAAGAAATGTACGGAACATGGATTTGCCATAAATTTTTATGTCATGTTCCTCGAAGTATCGGGTAATATCTCCGAAGGAGGTTTCCGGTTCAGCGTACATTTCAAACATCAGCCGAACATGGTCGGCGGCTACGGGGTCGGCAACCATTTTCTTTGTGCGGATACCCTCTACCACAGTAGGCTCTAACTGATAACCGTATGGTGCCTGTCCGCTCATGTGAAAGCCTTTCAGGCACCGTGAATAGTAGGCGTCTGTGACACGCTTCTGAATTGTCTCACGTTCAAGCTGGGCGAATACAATGCAGATATTCAGCATGGCCCGGCCCATCGGTGTCGAAGTATCAAACTTTTCCGTGGAGGATACAAACTCCACATCGTACTCTTGAAACAGCTCCATCATCGTTGCAAAGTCCAGAATAGAGCGGCTTATACGGTCCAGCTTGTACACGATGACCCGCCGAACCTTTCCCTTGCGGATCTCGCCCAGCAGCTTTTGAAACTCCGGCCTGTCCGTGTTCTTACCGGAATAGCCTTTGTCCTTGAATACCCGGCAGCTCCCACCTTTCAATTCATACTTGCAAAAGTCGATCTGACTTTCAATGCTGATACTGTCCTTGCGGTCTACTGACTGTCTTGCGTAAATACAATCTTCTCTGATAAATTCCATATTGGGCTCCTTTCCTTGTTGGAATGGAGCTACCAACCTTACAACTATATTATACCATCAGCAGCCCCGGACAACAATGTTGCGAATGATTAGGGAAATCTGTCTCCATATTTGCTGAACACCTCGTAAAGACAACGCTCAATTTCTTTTTTGCGCTGTGCTTTCTCCTTCGGGGGAAGTACCGGCGTGAGGCTTTCCAGCACAATGATCTTCCCTTGAAATGCGACAGACTTTGTTTCTCGTTCATAAGTGACAGCTTGCGTCATTGAAAACCTCCTTTGCGAAAGTGCGTGTATATGCCAGCCTTTCCCACTTGTCCCGTGGGGAAATGTCAAAAGACGGCACCCGGCAGGTGCCGCCCTTTGAGTTTTCTCCACTTCGGGTCGATGTGACCCGAGGTCAGTAAGGACTGGAATGGTACTTTTCTTTGGCGTCCTCCACGCTGTTGAGGTCAAATACTTCATAAAGCTGCCCCACAACACGCCGTATATCCTTCTTTGAAAATCCGCAGTTCTCCATTGCCATAATGACATAACCACGGCAAGCGTCATTGCTCCATTCGTCCGGTTCCAAGCCGGGGATCATTCCAAACGCATTTCCCATAAAGTGCTCCTTTTTTGAAAAGATGGGGAGCCGCGCCGGATCGGTTGGCCTATCATCAGACAGCATTGCCGGGGGCTCCCCATAGGTTTTCACTTCATTTCAGACACACCGGACGGACATAGGCTTCATGCCCCATAGTATTTCAACTCTCCCCATTCTGATGGCAAGGCGTTCTCATTGCCTGCGACGGCTCACGGCTTGCAAGGCCGCTTCAACGCTCGGACTGTGACTAAACGCAAGTATCCGGGGCCTGCACCTGTTCCGGTGGAGCCAGCCTTGCCCCACCTATGGCATGGACCTGTTCGCTCGCTCAGTTTTACAAAGACTGTATTCTCTGAAATCCGAGGTCATGGCGGGTCTGTCACACAGCGCGTTCCCCTTCGTATCCGGGTGTCTTTTTATTCAATTTTCAATCTGCATGAGGCTTGTCTGAACCTCAGGCCATTGTGACCCGAAGTGTTTTACCTCTCATAAGCCATTTCATTTTCCGGCCTAAATCGGTACGCCTTACAAAGAAATTTTCAAAATTTTTTCTAAGCGCCGCAGACCTCGCTCGATTGCGACACGAACCACTTTTTCATGGACGCCCTCTGCCCGGGCAATGTCCTGTTTGGTCATGCCGAGAATGAAATGAGCATAAATCCGTTTTGCCTGTTTGTCCGGCAGATTGGCAATCGCTGCGTGAAGTTCCTGCATGGTAACTTTTCGCTCGTACAGCTCATGGGGCGAAAGTGCGACAAAGACAGCCTCATGCTCCAGCCCATCATCCCGATCAAGGGAATAGTAGGCTTTGTGGCGGTATGTACGCAGCCGGTAGGCAGCCTCTTTACGATCAAACTCTTTGAACATTTCTGCAACTTCTTCCGATACTTCCATGAAGCAATCCGATGTATAGAATGGGTAATAGTCCCGCAAATTGATAATAGCCATATTGACCTCCGTTTCGGTTGTTGGTTGACGAGTGACCGAAACGAAGGCGGCGGGGAGCGACACCGGGGAATGACTTCGGGCCAACATGACCCGAAGCAGCCCCATAAGAACACAAAAGCGCCCGGGCGGCATGAAGCCACACGGACGCATGAAATGACATAATAGTTAAGGTTCCAACAAATTTCGCATACATAGCCGGAATAACCCGGAGGCGGGAGCTATGCTTTTTTTAACTGATGTAGGTCATGGGCACTGTGAAAAAAGGCAAAGATAGACACGGCGGCAATCCTCCTATATGCCGCCGTGGATTTACACGGTGTTAGGTCGTCGTTGGTTTAGGATAAACGAAAGAAACGGCGGCTCTGAAAATCAAAGCCGCCGCTAGTCGTATGGGCGTGTCAAAAGGGCTGCTGTACGACGGCTTTTTTTTCTTTGCCGTCGTGTGGCAGCTGATCTAAATATATTTCATTACAGGCACCTTTATTGTCCTGCGGGGTTATTCTTTATATTTTTCTTGAACAGAAGAAGGTAATTCATCAAACTGCATTTCAGCCCATGTTACAACCCCTCTGATGGGAGCCACTTTCAAGCACAGATACGCACCATCTGTGAGAACTTTGCTTGTTTCAAAAGTAACGTCTTTCGCATTACCACTTTCATCATAAGCAACCAATGTGTATTTATAGTTCATCGCACCATGCGGTGCAATATCTGTTACCCATCGGTTATCAATCTGCGTATAGTAGTCTGTATTGGTTTGCGTAGTGAGAAAAGCTACAGTCATAAAAGTAATTGCTAGTACAGCAACGACAATCACAATTCCTATTTTTTCTTAGAACTCATAAAGGTTACCTCTCTTTCTTTTACCAGCCCTTTTTAGGTGCTGTGTGCTGTGTTTTTTTAGCTTCTCTCTTTTCTGGTTTCTGTTTTACAAACATCAAAGCAATTCCAATAGCACACATAATCAGAATGCTAATAAAACACAGTCCTTTATTCCACATAACTCCTTCTGCCCCAGCTCGATAATTGATTAAACCAAGCGCAGCGGAGACAGGATATATAGATTGTAAAGTCCCATTTGCAAACATTCCTATAAACCCATATACAAAAGCGACGATAACCCCTACAAGGAAACTCCCTTTATATCTGCTTGTCAGAACAATAATGGGCAGCATTGTCAAGTAAAGGAAGAGTCCTAACAATGCCATTTGCACCAATCCTGTAAGCGCAGGAATCAAAGCAAATCCATCATATCCCATGATAAAATTTGCAATGACTGTGAAAACAAAGCACACAATTCCTAAGAAAAGCGACAGAATTGCAGAAACAATCAATTTACCTGCCAGAAGTTTCCTAAATGAAATGGGTAATGTTTCAATATTTTTTAATGTGTCGTCTGTATATTCACGGGAAATCATATACCCACTAATCAGCGTGATACACATTGGGAAAATCATTGTTACAAAATGCTTAACTACCTGTTCAAAAAGAAATTGGTAGTCCCATACCATTCCGTCATCGGCCATTGTAGTAAACAAGGTTAGCAGAACTGTAAGAAGCATGAGGGACACGCCAATCCAGACAATAAGATATCTTTTCAGCTTCATAAACTCGGTTTTTATAATTGTTACCATTTCACTCACTCCTTTTCTTATAAAGATAGACCGCCAGAAGAAGTGAAACAACCCCAATTACCCCCAAAGTTATAATTAGTTGAGGAGTAGAAGGTATCAATCCCATTTGAATGAAGTTCTGCAAATCCTCTGTGTCGTTTATAGCAGTACGAGAAGACATTTGCTGGGTTCCCCACAACATAATGCTCGGTGTAGGCAGAGTAAGTACAAGCCATTTTGGAAGTGCTGTCATAGAAAATGTTGAGAGCAGGTTGAATACACTATAAAATACACAAAGCATAATGGAAAAAATATAGGATCTGCTGAAAAATATAATCAGCAATATCAGCGGTAATGCACTAATCGCAATCAATAATCCGTAAATAGCGGAAAACAATACCTTAAACAAAATATCGGTCACTCCGAAAAAGACAAAACCGCAAAGGATAGAGGCTACAGTCGAAGATATACAAAACGCAATACTAAGCAATAATAAAACAATGCACTTTGCGATAACCATCTGTGAACTTGTTATCGGAATTGTCCGTAGGTTTTTAAAGGTGTCGTTATCTCGCTCCATAAAAAAGAGGAGTGCTGCAACAATTCCTAAAATGCAGGGAAGAAGTAGCAACATACCAAAACCGATTACGGATTGCCACAGGGCGTCAAAAGCTGCTGCTTTTGTAGCGTATTTGTTCTGCGCCGTGTTCAGATAATAGATAATGGCAGTTAGCGGGATTGGAAACAGAAAAGATGCCGCCAATACCAACTGCACGAACATTTTTCTTTTCAGTTTCCAAAACTCGCACCGAATCAAGTTAAGCAATCCCCTCACCCCCTGTTATCTTTTTGAAGTAGTCCTCTAAAGTATCCTTACAAAGATGGACTTCTTGAATCTCAATTCCTGATTCGACAAAAGAACGGTTAATCTTTTCCACTGGCAGAGTCATATCGTAGAGATACAGATTATTGGCATCTGTAAGGCGAAAATCTTTGCTGTGAAATGTTGCAGCAATAATTTTCGCAGCTTTTTGTGCATCCGATACGCAGAAGTGGATGAACTTGGCGTTTTTCGCCTCCAATTCTTTCAGACTTTCTTCTTCTAGCAACTTGCCGTGGTCAATAATTCCCACATCGTCTGCAAGCAGAGAGATTTCTGAAAGAATGTGGCTGGAATTAAAATGGTTTTACCGCCGGCATCACACAATTCCCGGATAAAATCGCGCACTTCCGCAATGCCGATGGGGTCGAGGCCGTTAATCGGTTCGTCCAAAATCAAAAGTTCCGGGTTATGCATGACGGCCAGAGCAATCGCCAACCGCTGCTTCATGCCAAGAGAATATTGGGAAAACAACTTCTTGTCCCGGTAAGGTAGATTAACAAGTTCCAATGCATTTTTGATATATTTGGGGCTCCTTAATCCTCGAAGTTCAGCAAAGATTTTTAGGTTTTCCGTTCCTGTCAAATTGGGGTAAAAGCCCGGCGACTCAATCAGACAGCCTATATGGGGCAGGATATTCTTTTCGTTGCCCTGAAAGGGCTTTCCAAATATCGTTACCTCGCCAGACGTGGGAGCCGTCAGTCCTAGCAACATCCGCATGGTCGTGGTCTTACCTGCACCGTTGCGTCCCAATAGCCCGTAGATACGGCCCTTTTTCACATGAATATTCAGATGGGAAACACTGGTCTGACTTCCATACTTTTTTGTCAGATTATGTGTTTCAATAATGTAATCGTTCATCACTTATGCCTCCTTTTTTGTTTGTGTACTCAGCATAACATATCAACTTTGAGATAACATTGAGCCAACCTTGAGTTTACTTTGAGATTTCAAGGTCAGAATAGGCATTTTACCTATCTTGAGGTATAATAAGAGCAACAAATAAAAGGTGGTGCCTTATGAACGATAAAAGAATCCTTGTAGTTGATGATGAAACAGATTTGTTGGAGATGGTAAAATCTATTTTTACAAGAGCAGGATTTACACAAATATTGACGGCTTCGTCTGGCGAGGCAGCCTTTAAAAATGTGTGAGGAACAAGAACCAGATATGATGATACTCGATGTTATGATGCCTTAGGTATGGATGGGTTTGCTTGCATTAAAAGAACTACGAAAGACCAGCAAAATTCCTGTCTTAATGCTAACAGCTCGTGGCGAGGCTGAAGATAAATTTGTAGGCTTTGAAAATGGTGCAGACGACTATCTGTTAAAACCATTCTTACCAAAAAGAATTACTATTTCGAGTACAGGCTATATTGAAACGCGTTTACCCGGAGAAAGAGCGGAAAGTGTTCTTTGAAGCTGCTACGGTTGATCTGGAAAAAGCAATCGTCCAGAGAAGCGGAGAAAATATTTCGCTGACAGCCAAAGAGTTTCAACTTTTTGAAAAACTGTATGAAAATCAAGGCAGGATCGTTACCACAGGCGCATTATGTCAAGCAATATGCGGTGATTTCTGGCAAGGATACGAAAGTACATTAGCAACTCATATCCGACATCTAAGAGAAAAAATCGAGGAAAATCCTTCAAAACCAGTTGCGCTTGTAACAATTAAAGGAATTGGGTATCGTCTGAATATTAAGGGGGTGCAAACATGAACAAATCAGAGCGATTTTTTCGCCGCTATATATTTTCAATAGTCAGTATCATCATTCTCTTTCTATTCGTCAATATTTTGTTAGTAGCCTCTTTCTTTGCAGCCGCCTATTTAGGGAATGTAAAAAACTCAAATTTCCCGATTGAAGATTTTTCAAATCATATCACAGAAACTAACGGGCAATTCAATGCCGATATACAGGCAGAGGACATGTTAAACAATGCTTGCGCATGGGCCATGATTTTGGATGAAAATGGAAACATAATTTGGGAAATGAATGTGCCGGAAGAATTGCCGCGCCACTATTCCACAACGGACGTTGCTATGTTCAGCCGTTGGTATCTTAACAGTTATCCAGTTAATATTTGGAATCGACAAGGCAGCCTTTTAGTTGTTGGTTTCCCGCAGGGATATGTAACGAATTACTACACTTCCATCAAAACTCAATATGTTCGGCCGATAGCGTTTGGATTTTTAGCCGCTGTCTGTATCAATGTTTTGTTAATGTTGTATCTATTTGTCCGAAATGCCCACCGGATTGAAAAAAAGCTATGGAGCCGATTTTGAATGGCATACGACATCTTTCATCCGGGCATCCCGTTCATCTGGAAGAAAACGGGGAGTTAGCAGAAATCAATGTCGGTTTGAATAAAGCCGGTGATTACTTACTAAAAAAAGATAACACCCGCGCCGAATGGATCAGGGGTATTTCTCACGATATACGCACGCCGCTTTCTATGATTTTAGGGTATGCCAGCGAAATTGAAGAAACTTCTTCTTTGCCGGAAACCACCAGAAAGCAAGCGGAAATTATCCGCAAACATAGCGAAAAACTAAAGAATTTAGTTGAGAATTTGAATTTGACTACAAAACTGGAATATTCCATGCAGCCTATGCAAAAGCAAACACTTGTCCCGGTAGAATTGGCGAGGCAAGCCGTAAGTGAAGTTTTGAATGATGGCCTATCAGACAAATATGAATTAGAGCTATCAGAAGATAATCCCGGAAAAGCTATCACTATTACTGGCGATCAATCCTTACTAAATCGGATGTTATGCAATTTAATCAGGAATTGTATTGTCCATAATCCAAACGGGTGTAGGATACAAGTATCAGTAGGAAGCTGTGATAGAACGTGTACCTTTTCTGTAATAGACAATGGCTGTGGAATAAGTGAGCCGCAACTAAACACATTGAATAACGACAGAGATATTTCCAGTACGCAAAAGCAAACGGGAGAAATCGAGCATGGGCTGGGTCTTAAAATCGTGCGGCAGATTGTGAAAATACATCAAGGCACAATTCAATTTTCTGATACTGCCCCGCACGGATTAAGCGTAGAAGTTGTTATTCCAATAGAAATATATTAACTTATAATAGACAGACAAAAACAAGAAATAAAATACTACCTTACATCAAATTTCATTACATTCTCATAATTCAACCCGAAATGTACAATGATATAGGGTGATATGAGAATGAACCAAGATGAAAGAAGGTTTGACTTTCACGGCCTCGGGTTGGCGCTCAAAAAGAGCCAGAGAAGAAAAGGGCTGGACACAAGCCTATGTTGCGGAATTAGACCGTGACTCCCGCACCATTATGAATATTGAGAACAAGGGGCAGTATCCCAGCTTCGACCTTTTTGTTAAACTCATTACCATGTTTGACGTCTCAGTTGACCAGTTTATTCATGCGGATGGAGGGGCAAGGTCAAGCTCTTGCAGAAAGCACATTGATGTGCTTCTAAACTCCATGAATGAAAAAGAGCTTGTCGTAATAGAAGCCACAGCCGAGGGCATTAAGAAAGCCAGAGAAACGGAGGTTCCAGAATAAGGGCCTCTGTTTTTTTGCGCCATTTTAGGGGCTGCCGCTAAGTGGCAAGCAATGCCTCTGTGGCCACAAGTGGCACAAAGGCGGCTTGTTGGGGCTCGCCCCAAACCCGTATCTTCGGGCCAACATGGCCCGAAGTGTCAGCGTCGCTTTGCTCCTTATTTTCATAACCTTAACGCTCCTTTTCCTGCTTTCTTCCCGGCTCGGTGTAGCCCATCAGAGTGTCAATGTTCGCCTTGATCGTGACGATCTCCTGCATATCCCGTCGTGCCTTCTGGTATTCTCCATAGAGCTGTTTTTTCTTTGCTGTGAGCTTGCGGCCTTCCTCCTTCAGCACATCCATTTTAGGGAGCTTCGCCCCGCCCAGCAGAGAGCGCATTTCCGCTTGTGCAGCCCGGTACAGTTCAAGGTCGGCCTCATGCTCCGCAAGGAATTTCCGGCTGTACTTCGTCGCCTTATACTGCTCAAAGACTGGGCGGGTTTTGGCATACTGAACCGTTGCGGCCTTTAGCCCAGCATTGGTTTTCATGGCCTGTTCCGTCTGCTTGACCTGTTCGGAAATAACATGGAAACGGTCTGCCGCCTCGGTGGCTTTCTTCGCCAACTGCTCATAATCGGTCAGGTTATTGTCCTGTATATAGGCAAGAGCGGCGGCCATCTGCTTAATGTTAAATACCTTCGCCCAGCGTTCATATCCCGGCCCCTTACCGGCAGCCAGCTTTGCTTGAATATCCACCGCCAGACTGATTTTCCGCTCCGAGCGCCCGGGGTGTTTTTTCTTGCCCTCAATGGCGGACAGAACATCTTGCAAGTCGTAGCCGTCCCCCAGCGTGGAGGCACGCAGACGGGTGAAGCGTTCCTGTCCCTGCCCGGTCAGCCGGAAGCTGATACCGCCGCCCCGAACCGTCTTGACCTCATACCCGGCCCGCTTCATCAAATTGAGAAATTCGTCCAGATCAGCGGGGCGTTCCGCCAGCGCAGTATCAATAGCAAGGCGCAGTCGGTCCTGATAGGAAAGCGGCCCTTTCCGGTCTTTCTGCCACTCCCCATAGTTCCGATACTTGCTCTTGCTCCGGGGCTTCGGGTTCTCCACGATGGACAGCCCGTTTTCAAGGCACAGCCTGTCAGAGAGCCGCCGAAGGGCGAAGCTGGAGCCCCAAAAATTTCGGAATTTCCGAGTGCAGTCAAGGGTGGTGGAGTTGTAATAAATGTGACAATGGATGTGCTGCTTATCGGTGTGCGTGGTAACGATAAAAGCGTGCCGCCCCTTTGTCCAGCGCATAGCCAGCTCATAGCCGATACGGTTCGCCTCCTTCGGGGTGATCTCGCCCGGATAGAAGGATTGTCGTATCTGATAGCACAGCACATCATTTTCTTTCTTCTGTTCCCGGCCCGTCATAGCGGCATAGCTGGCCTTTGCCAAAGGAACTCGTCCGCCACGGTGGGCGGATCACATTCAGAAGCGGAGATATACTTTCCGCTTTCTGTTTTCTCCGGGTCCTTGCCATAGTCCAGACAATCCCGGATAGCCTCGGCAATCGTTTCGCCTTCGCCCGCATGGCGCTGTAACAAAGTTGTGGTAGCCAAAAATCATTCCTCCTTTCCATGAGAAAGGGGCGGCCCATTCCGACCGCCCCGACTTCGGACCAGTATGGCCCGAGGCTGCTTAACTTGCCAGAAACCGGTACAGAGCGGATTTGCCTCCGTCCAGCGCCCAAAGAAGGGAGCCCGCCGCCGCTTGCAGTCCATACGGCGAAAGAAGGAAGGCAAGAAACAGAAATACAATCCCGCCTATGGGTGTCGGCGTGAAAAAGAGCGACACCCAGCACCGCCAGGATCACAGAGGCAATCGTCAGCAGGACGGCACAAATATCAAACAGGAACACCAGCAGAGCCGCCAGAAGGGACAACGCTAAAGCAAAGGGAGCAACCAATATTTTCAGCAGTATCTTCATCTTCAAAACCTCCTTTATCTATCCTTCCTACCTCTATTTTATCATGCCTGCCCGGGGACATAAATGTTGCGAAAGATTAGTGAATCCTGTCCCAAACCTTCGGGTCATACTGGCCCGAAGTGGTAAAAAAAGAGCAGGGCGGCAAGCCCCGCAACGGAAACCTGCCGCCCTCGTCTTACTTTGCCACCAGCTCGGAGAGCTCCCGCAACACCTTTGACACCTCGCCCCACAGCTTTTCATAGTCCCGCTTCAATCCGTCGATTTCCTCCGGGTACACGCCATAGGTATGTGCGTGTATGGCAACCTGATTGAGATTGTTAGAACAGCGCCGTTGCAGAGAGATCAGCTCTTTTACGGGCGCAAGGTCGATGTGCAGGATATACCCATTCAGAGCCATTTTCCGTACATAAGCCCCGGCGTTAGAAATGCCCACCTCAGCCATCCGTTCATGGATGGCTGCCAGCTCGTCCGGCGTTACCATGACGTGCAGATGGACATTCCGCTTGCGGTTCTCCATCAGCGTTCCAGCTCCCGGCCTTTCCGGCGCTCTTTGGGTTCCTTTACCTTATCAAGCGGTTTTGCGTCCAGCTCCGGGGGCGTGGGTGGGATGGGCGTGTTGTTGGGTACGCCGTCGATCATGTTGCAGTTCTGCTCCGTGGAGAGCTCGGCGGTTTTCAGATAGTTGTCTTTTTCGTGCATGGCGATCCTCCTTTATCGTTCCTCATGGTTTTTATGGCTCCGCTTCTGACCGGGCTCCTTTTGGGGTTCCTGCCCTCTGGTTCCTTCTTTGAGCCGGGCAGTAATGGATGGGCGCACCCGGTCAGGATTGCCCGGTGCTGGTTTCAGTTCATAATCCTCCATCTGCTTTTCGGTCAGCGGCTTTGCGTAGGTCAGTTCGCCCCATGCCATCAGCCTGCCGTCTGCCACAGGACGCCGCCTGTCATCGTCGTAGTTGACAATGGAAAGGGGCTGGTTATCCGGCGGCTTCGGGTAAGTTCCTATGTCCACGGGCCGCTGGGTGGAATAATAGCGGTAAACGCCCTCCGGTCCCAGCTCGGTATGCTTGACCGCCGCATGGTAAAGCTGCTGATAGTCGTCTGCCCGGCGGTCAAAGTCCCTCTGCGCCCACGCCTGACTGGTTCCATAGCGGCCCCAGTAGTAATCCCGATGGCCGGTTTCCCCCTCGGTAAACTGCCAGGTCACAAAGGGGCTCGGCGCTCCCGGATTATGCCCCAGCGCAAAGCCGTGTCCGGTTTCAAAGGTGGCAGCTTTCAAAATCACATATCCTTGTACTGTCTCCAAGAGATCCCTCCTTTCTGTGCCTCGGGCTAACATGACCCGAAGTGCTGGATGTTACGAAATAAGAGGGCAGACCGGGGAGAAATGTAATAAGATATTCCCGCCCCGGAAACACCCTCAAAAAAGCCCGGAATGTCAAGCCTTTGGAGGCGGCAAATCGTAACAGCCGCCCGGCCTTTTCTCCCGCATTTTTCTCATGCGTTCCCGGCTTTTCCGGCGGTTCCCTTCGGCCTTGCAGGCGTCGGAACAGTAGGCTTGACGCCCCTCGGGCAAAACGCCTTCCCGCAGACCGCACAGGCCCGCAGCTCCGGGGAGATGCCTTCCGTTGTCAGCGACGCTTGAAGCTCCGGGTTAAGAGGCAGGACAGCCTCACGAAAATAACGGCAGTACGCCCCTGTCCAGCACTTGTGCAGCATATAGCAGGCACAGTCAAGAGGAAGGCACAGGCCACTTTCCCGGTCATAGTTGGCGCACATCCCCGTGACCAGAGTGCGGATTTTCTTCTTCTCGTCACGGGTCAGCTCCCGGGCGTCCATTTATGACTTCGGGCCACGATGGCCCGAAGGGCGGGACTCCACGATCAGCGCCCGGAACTTCTTCCGGCACTGTTTTTTCTTTCCTTTGCACTCCTTGTAATAACGGCATCCCTTACAAGGGTCGTCATTGTCCCAGCCGGGGTGCGGTACTTCCTTCATCATTCGTTCAAAAGGGCTGCTTGTAAAATTCATTCTCATTCCTCCGTATCTTCCTCCCACGGCGGGGTATCTTCGTCCTCGGGTTCCTCTGCGATTTCCTCCAGCTCCCCGTCCTCATATTCGCAGTAATCATCTTCCAAATCCGGGGCCTCATGCTTCGGCTTGTAAATCTTGAAATAGTAACCAATTCCACCGCCGGCCAGCACCACCGCACCGATCAGGAGCAGAGAGAGAAGGGGGCTGTCCTTTTTCTCCGGCTCGGGGTCCGGTATTTCCTCCACCGGTTCGGTGGGCTTTGGCTCTGGCTCCGGGGTCACTTCTTTGGGCGGTTCCTTGCCCTGTTCAGCAAGCGGAAGAAGGTCGTCTACGGTAACGGTATTGAGGAAATAGACGTTCTCGCTGGTTTTCTGCTTGTCGATCACCAGATAAAACACGCTCTCGTCTGCTGTGGTGATGGTGTAGAACTCTTTACCGTCCTCGTCGGTGGCGTTGTCCACCACGGTTCCCGTCCCGTCCGGGGTAAAGGGGTTCTGTGTTTCCGGCTCCGCTTCGGTTTCCGCCGGGGCGGGAGCTGTCTCCGGCTGCGGCTCGCTGCTCTGGGCGTAGGCCGGGACCGTAAAGATCAGGCAACACAAAAGGCTGGCAGCCATCGCCGCCAGCCTGCGGTATTTAGTTTTCTTCATGGGCTGTGTCCTCCTTTTCGGGTGCCTCCGGCTTCGGGTCAGTATGGCCCGAAGCGGTAAGGCTGTTTTTGGGGTCATTCAGAAATGCCATCAGCTGGGCGGGCGTCAGTTTAAGGGAGCGCACCGCCTGCACGATCTGGCTGTTTTCTTCCTCCTGTTTCTGCTTTTCCAGCTCCCGGATTTTGGCCTGCCACTCGGCAGCCTTCTCCCGGGCTTTTTCCAGTTCCTTATCGAGCTTGTCGATCTTGTTCATGCAAGGACTCCTTTCCTCTGGCTCACAAACGCCCGAAGGCATAGAAATGTGTCTGCCAGTAGCTTGAATTGATGTTTGCGTATTGGATGGGCGAACCACAATGAAGCATCATCCCGCCGCCCACATAAATCCCCACATGGGATACAGGGCCGGGGCTGTCATAGGTTCCCGTGAAAAAGATAATGTCGCCGGGCTTTGCCTCGGAGGGGGAAATGATAGCACACTGGTTATAAATGCCCTGCGCCGTGGTACGGGGCAGGTTGTGGACGCCGCTGGCCGTGTACACCCAGCAGACAAAGCCCGAACAGTCAAAGGAAGTGGACGGGCTGGAGCCGCCCCACACATAGGGCCAGCCGATGTACTTTGTGGCTTCTTCCATGAGCGCCGCAAAAGCCGGGTCATCCAGCGCCTCGCCGGGTATCTCATAGCTGGGGCCGGTATCTTCGCCGCCGTTGTAAATCCCTTCCCACAGATAGGGTTTGTTGCCTTTGAGCTGCTGCATAACGATGTAGATTTCCCGCTGCTGTTCGTTAAGCCTCGGCAGGATCACGGCGGGCAGCGTTTTGTTTGTGAGGGTCACATTGAGAATGTAATACTCATAGGGGACTTCCTCGGTGGTGGTTTCCCCTGTCTCCGGGTCGGTGCTGGTTTCGGTGCGGTAGCGTATCTCGACTTCCTCCGTCAAGGTCAGCTCATACTGTGCCTCAAAGATTTCTCGCAGCTCGTCCTGCACCTGTTCCCGGAAATAGACATGGTACTTTGCCGAGAGATAGGACGCCAGCTCATAGGGGTTATGGCCGATCTCGTCCACCGAATAGCGGTACTCGTCATAGCCGGGATGGGTGCTTTCGATGTTCGCCACCGTCTGCGCCAGCTCGTTTTCCAACGCTGTGTAGTCCTCGTCCACCCCCAGCAGGTCCGTATCCTCCGAGGCGTAGGAGGTGCCGGATAACGCATTGGCAAGGCCGCTGCCAAGCGTGGGGAAGATAGAGCTTACCGCCGACACAAGAAAACAGAGCAGCAACAGCAGGAGCAGGACCAGCACCGCCACGGGATGACGGGTCACAAACTGCGCCGCCCGACGGGTCGCAGTTCCCGAAGCGGCAGCGGTTTTCTTTGCGGCCTTTGCGCCCTGTTTTGCAGCCGCCTTTGCTTCTTTGGAATACCGGCGTTTCAGTTTCCATTTCTGCTGCACACGGGAAAGCGGATTGCTGGCAAGTTCCGGGTGCTCGGAGGCCATCTTTTGAAAATCCACATTGGCCCGGGCTTTTATGTCCTTCCGTTCCCACTTTGCCACCTTCCGGGCCGGGTGTTCCTGCCAGCGGCGTTTGGCATAGCGGGTCAGTTTCCGGGTTCCGGCCTCTGCGGCCAGCTCGGATTTATGGGCTCCTTCCACACCCACATTTTCATGCTCGACCTCGTGTATCTTGTTGTGGACATAGAACCATGCTTCTGTACGGGCTCCCCGGACTGCCTTTTTTGCAAGCCCCGGCGGCTTCTTCGCTGCCCGTTTTGCCTCGGTCTTGTCCAGTTTCTCCCGGGCCTTTCCCAGCTTTTCCCCGGCGTGTTCCGCTTTTGCCTGTGCTTTCTGGTACTTGTCCTTTTTGCTCCCGGCCTTCTCGGCGGAGCCCTCCGGCTCCTGTGCCTTGCCGGTATCCTGCGGCCCGCCCGCTTCATCTTCCTGCCTCATGCGGTCAGAGGGACGGCTTTTCCGGCTGTCCTCTTGAAACTTGCCGCTTTTGGACTTCGGGCCATCGTGGCCCGAAGGGCTGTCCTGCCCGGTATCCTCGTCCTCAAACCGCAGGCGTCGGGATGGTGCGTGGGGAAGGCCCTTCCCGTTCAGCCGGTCCGGGGCGATTGCTCCCGGTATCCTCCGTCGGCCCCGGCCTTTGAAAATTCTGTTTGTCCGGTTTCTTTCCGATGATGTATCCCTCCTTTCCAAACCTCGGGCCATCATGGCCCGAAGTGTGTTATGCCCGGTTCATTTCCTGTTTTTTGTCCTCCGGGCGGGTGGTCATAATGGCGTACAGCTCTGTGTTCTGCGGGAAGCGGTCAACAAACGGGATGGTGGTGTTCCCGAAGAACAGCAGCCCTTCGCCGGAATTGGTATGGGTCACATAGGAAAGCTGATGGGGGCTGATCCCAAGCTGTTTGGCTAAAATCTGCCGGTCCCCCTGTGCCTGCGAGAGAAGCACAAGGAAGTCCGAGTTTTCAAAGATGTTCTCAATCTCCGGGCTTGCCAGAAAATCCTTCACGTTCTGCGTTAAAGCACTGGGAACGCACCCTTTTTTTCGCAGCATTTTCCAGATCGCCACACAGTAGCTTGCCGTCAGCCGGTCACGGAGCAGCACATGGAACTCGTCGAAGTAGCACCATGTAGCGATACCACGCAGGAAATTCATAGACACCTGCGAATTTACCAAGTCCTGCATAATGAGCATGGCAATCGTCCGAAGCCCGGCCCCCAGCTTTTTCAAGTCAAGGCATACCAGACGGCGGTTTAGGTCCACATTGGTTTCATGGTTGAACACGTTAAGGGAACCCGACACATAGATTTCAAGGGCCGTTGCCAGCCGTACCGCCTCGCCCTCCGGCTGGGAACAGAGCAGGTCATACAGGGTTTGGAGGGTCGGCATTTTGCTTGTTTCCGGGTCCTGCAAGTGTTCCCGGTACATCTGGCGCACACATCGGTCAATGACGGTACGCTCCACCGGCTGTAAGCCATCCTTGCCGCCGACGATCAGCTCCATCAGCGACAGGATAAAGTCGGCTTTCAGCGCCATCGGATTTTCCTCGTCGAAGCTCAAATCAATGTCCATCGGGTTAATGTGGTGCGGGCTGTCCGGGGCGATCTCGATGACCTGTCCGCCCAGCCGCTTGATAAGGGGCGAGTATTCGCCCATCGGGTCCACCACGATAATCCGGTCACGGGTGGCAAGGAACACGTTCACAAGCTCCCGCTTTGCGGCAAAGGATTTGCCGGAACCCGGCACACCGAGGAACAGGCCGTTGGGGTTTTTGAGCTTCTTCCGGTTTGCCATGATGACGTTATGGGAAAGAGCGTTGAGCCCGTAATAGACGGCCTCGCCGTCCATGCGGAGCTCCTGCGTCATAAAGGGAACGAAAATGGCCGTGGAGCTGGTGGTCATGCCGCGCTTGATCTCAATGCCGTTATGGCCCAGCGGAAGGCTGGAAAGAAAACCGTCCTCCTGCTGGAAGTCCAGCCGCTTCAAGGTGCAGTTGTATTTCTGGACGATACCGGACACCGTGAACAGGTCGTTGTCCAGCTCCCGGCGGGTCGGGGCCATGTTTACCACAAGGAAGGTCAGCAGGAACATTCTTTCATTCCGGCTCTGTAAATCTTCCAGAAGGGTCTTTGCGTCGTTGCTGTACGTTACAAGATCGGGTGGAAGTATGTCCATGTCGTACCCTGACCGGGCTGCCTTCTTTTGTTCCTCCACCTTCATCTTGTCAATGTCGGAGACTTTGGCCTTGATAGATTTTACGGCGGCGGCCTGATCGACGGTTTGGATATGGAGAGTGATGGTCATTTCCGCGTCCATTTCCAAAAGCTCCGCCAGCAGCTTGTCCGAGAGCTCCGAGGCCAAAATCTGCAAGTAGGAGGCAGCGCCCCAAGTCGTCCCCACCCGGAACAGACGGCTGAAACGAAAATCGAAACTGTCCGGGGCGATAAAGACTTTGGTGGAAAGCCCGGTTTTGGGGATCATATCCCATGAAAACCGGAAGGGGGAGCCGCTGCCGGGGTGAAGCTGCCCGTGAAGAAGCTCCAGCCGTTCCAGCCCCGAAAGGGAGCGGCACTTGACGCCCAGCTTTTTGAAGTTCCCGCAAATGTCCGCCTCTACACGTTCCAGCCTTGCCCTGGCGGTGGAAAGGTCGTCCACGTTCACGCCGAAGGTCAGGAGCTTTGTGCGAACAATGCCGTTGTTGCTTTTGGCGATCTGGTTTTCCAGCATTTCCACATACTCGCACCGGACGCTGTTGTAATCGTCATCCTGCATGGGGATGTTCACGCTGTACCGGCTGCCTGGGCGGCTTCGGTGATTGAGGAAGGAAAGCTGGAACGGAAGGCTGCTGTCAAAGTAGTTGAGGCAGGCGCTCCACCCGTCAAAGATGGCCGCCTGATCCTCGGACTGTGCGAGCTGATAGTTGATGTCCTCGTATTCAATGGTTTTGGTGTAATAGCGGTCCGCTACCCGGCACACCCCGTCCCGGTACATTTCCCGGTAAGGGAGGGTCTGCTGGGCGGTGGTGGGAATGTTCTTTCCTTTCGTGAACAGGCCGGTAAAGCCCTGCTTTTCAGGCTTTCTGCCTGCGGGCTTTCCGGCCCTTCTGCTGTTTCGCAATCGGCTGCGCCTCCTTTCTGGCGCTAAGCAGCGCATAGAAGTTTTCGGTTTTGTAAGGCCGCACACGGGGATAGAGGAACCGGGTGCGGATGATGTTTTTCAGCACTTTTTCCAGCGGCAGACCGTCTCGTTCATACATAGCCAGAAAGAAGAACGGGAGCATGAGGCCGATCATCAGGAACATGGCGGCACTGTTCCCGATACTGCCACGGGAAAACAGGTAAGCCGGGAGGCCCACCGCCGCCGCGCTGGAAAAACAAACAAGCTGGCGCTTCGTTAGGTTGAAGGCCAGCTTTGTCTTGATTTTGGAAAGGTCTTTTGGTACTGGCACATAGGCCATTTTGTTACACCTCCTTTATTGCTTCGGGCCAGTATGGCCCGAGGTTATCTTGCGGCCTCTTTGGCCGGGGCTGTGCTGCGGGCAGACTTCGGCGGCCTTGCGTCCGCTCTGCCTTGCCCGCCAGTATTCGGGGTGATACTGCCGGATGGACTGTGAGTTTTTCTTCAAACTGTCCTTTGTCCTTAATGCGGTCAGGGATTTCCACAGCTTTTTGTCCAGCAGCTCCCGGAGCACTACGCTTTCCTGTGCGTCCTCCTCATAGCAAATATAGCCCTTGTCCTTGAAGCCGCACTTTTTCGCTGCTGGGGAGAGGACGGCGGCTACCTCATTTGCCACCATCGTTCCGCCGTGGCTGGCGGTAGATACCAAAAACACCCCCGGACAGAGGGTTTCACAATTCTGCACCTCGCCCCACGGGGAGCTTTTCGGCGCATGGAACATTCCGCCCGTCCGGCTCCGGTCCGCCTGCATGAGTGCTGCCTTTTCTAAGATGGCTTTCAGCTCCGGGGAAAAGTAGGCGTATTCCCGCAGGACCCGGGCGGCGTCCCCGCCGCAGGCGTTCATCAACAGGGTATAGGCATCGCTGTCCGCTTTGGTACAGCGGCCCAGCAGTTTGCCGTCATAGTAGCAGGCCGCATCATAGCCCGTCCGTTTGCGTGGCATGGGTTTCGCCTCCTTTCCGCTTCGGGCCAGCATGGCCCGAGGTCAACGCTCCGCGCCACGGCTGGGCTTTTCCTTCGGGGGCCGTTCCGCCTTTGCCTGTTCGGCAGCCGCTTTTCCGGCTTTGAGCTGGTCGCTGATGGATGCACGCCCCACAGAGCCACGCTCCGCCATCTGTTCCAGCTTTGCCTCATAGGCTTGCAGAACAGCGGTGTTGAGCTGTTCCCGGAACTCCTTTGTGACAGGGTAGGCCATATCCCGGTAGCCGCCTTTGCCGTCTGGCTGGCTGGGCATCCCAAGAAAGAGCCCCTTGCTGCCCTGTACGATTTTCAGATTTTCCACCACAAAGCAGTTATTGAATTTCACGCTGGCAAAGCCCATGAGGTTTTTCACAGGTTCGATGACCCGCACGCTTACATCCAGCTTTATAGGGGCGGCTGGTGTTCCGCCCGCTGTTTTTTCCTGCATGGATTTCTCCTTTCCGCTTCGGGTCGTCATAGCCCGAAGTCTCTTAATGGCAGCCGAAGATGGATTTTGCAAGACTGCCTGTTTTGAATAAGGTAAAACACAGCAGCACCGTATATCCCACGCAGCCCCAGATCGCCCCGATGGGGTCGCCGTCGGTGGCGATACTCTGGATCAGCACCGCATAGATGGCGACACAGACTAAGATCAATAGACCTTGAAAGCCCACCGCAAAGAGGGAGCGGAAATAGTTCTGCCCCATGTGTCCGGTTTCCCTGTTGGGGACTGTGGCAAACGGGATAGGCGCTAAACTTGTGAGTAAATAAATTTCAATCATACGGCCATATACGATGACGAAGATCACGATGTTTAAGGCAATCATGGTAAGCTGGATCAGGAAGGATTGTAGCCAGAGTCCGAACAGAGGACCTAACTCCATCGCCTCAAGCTCTGTCCGCAGACTGTCCAGCACATCCGGCGTGATCTCTGTCCCGTTCTGGATAATGCCCGCTGACTGCTGTATCACATGCTGGCTCATATCAAAGACTGCCAGCACGATATTGAAGGTATTCGTCAGGATCATCACAGCCACAAAGGTTTTGAACACCCACTTAAAAAACATCCATGTGTCAACTTCATGGAGGTTGTTGCGTTCTATAAGCATCTGTATCAGCTCATAGGTCATTACAAAAGTGAGGATGACCCCGGCGATTGGCAGAATGGCAGTTTCGGAGATCTGTCGTATCATGGAAAAGACCCCGGCGTTCCAGTCCGCCGGGGTCGTGCCTACCTGTGTGGCGATTTCGCCAACGCTCTGATTGACGTTATCGAAAAGGCCGTCCAGATTTCCCATGATACCATCGACGAGCAGACCTTTCAGCCATTCAACGATTGCGTCGATGATAAAGTCCATACATCAGCTCCTTTTCTGGAAAAGGGACAACGGGTGACACTTAGCTGAACAGGCCGGACAGCAGAGGGATAAGCTGAAGGCCGATCAGAACGACACCGCCGCCAGCCATGAGCTGCTTAATGCCCTGGCTTTTTGCCGCAGGGTTGTCCGACCCGTAACCTTCCAGAAGGTTGATGACGCCCCATACCGCCAGACCAGCGCCAAGAGCCATGACCAGAATTTTAAGAATGTCGATTGCCTGATTGAAAAATTCCATATACGTTCCTCCATTTTGTTTGTTTGATGGTTTTGGGTACAAAAAAAGCCGCCCACATCGGCGGCGCTTCGGGTCATCATGGCCCGAAGTTACACAAACTCGTCGCTGTCCAGATCATCGAAATTCAACAGGTCAGCTTCTTCGTCTGTGTCGGAGCCGTCCACTTCGTACACCGTGTATTCGTCCTCCGGCTTTAGTCTCAATGGCCGGTGGCGGAACAGGCTTTCCAAGCGGAAGGCGTTTTTCTTTTTATCAAATTCGGCTGTGTACTTGTAATTCGGGTGCTTTTTCAAGTCATACTTCGGGGACAGGAAAGGCGGGAGCCCCCTAAGCTGCAAGATACATTTATCCCCGGGCATGGTGGTGATCTCGCTGGTGGTCATCAGTTCCCGGCCAAGCCGCTGCATATTCTGGCTGTAACTTTCAGACTGTCCCCGGCTTCGGCCCTCGGTCTGCATAGAGATGGTGGCCTTGCCCAGCCAGTTTTCCGAAATATCCTTTAGGGTGGAAGCCTCCCGGCCTCCGAGGAATACGATGCTGTCCATGTTGCCCATGATGGTTTCGGAATGGTCTTTGTACAATGCCTTGCACTGGCTCATAGCCTGATAAAAAAGCGTCAGGCTGATCTCCCGGGAGCGGATGACGGCCACAATCTTTTCCAGCCCCGGCACCTGCCCGGTGTTGGCAGCCTCGTCCCACAGCACCCGCACATGGTAGGGCAGACGCCCGCCATAGGTGTTGTCAGCCCGTTCACACAGAAGGTTGAACATCTGCGAAAAAGCAAGGGCAACCAAAAAGTTGTAGGTGGTGTCCGTGTCGCTGATAAGGAAGAACAGCGCCGATTTTTCGTCCCCCAGCTTATCAAGCTCCAGCTCGTCATAAGACATGATCTCCCGAAGTTGGGGAATATCAAAGGGAGCCAGTCTTGCACCGCAGGAAATCAAGATGCTTTTGGCTGTCTTGCCGCTGGCGAGCTTGTATTTCTTATACTGCCTCACGGCGAAGTGCTGGGGGCTGCGACGTTCCAGCCCGTCAAACATATAGTCCACCGCGTTTTTGAAGGTTTCGTCATCCTCCCGGACTTCCATGCTGTTTATCATTTCCACCAGCGTATTCATGTTGCGTTCTTCCTCCGGCCCCTCAAAGACGATGTAGGCCACAAGGGCGCAGTACAAGAGGGTTTCAGCTTTAGTCCAGAACTCGTCGCCCTCCTTGCCGTCGCCTTTGGTGTTGGCGATCAGAGCAGTAACGAATTTCAAAACATCGCTTTCCGTCTTGATATAGGCCAGCGGATTGTAGTGCATGGATTTTGAAAAGTCGATACTGTTGAACACCCGCACCCTGTATTTCTCCCGTTGCAGAAACCGCCCGCACTGATCGAGGGTGCCGCCCTTCGGGTCTACCACCACATACGAGGAATGGGCTTGAAGGAGCTGCGGGGTCAGCCAGAACCTTGTCTTTCCCGAGCCGGACGAGCCGATGACACAGGCGTTTAGGTTCCGGGCATTGGCGGGAATCTTCGGGCGGGTGTTCATGGTAAGGAACTCCGTCCCGGTCAGAATGACATTGTTCTGAAATTTAGGGTCAACAAATGGCTTTATATCTTCCTTTGTTCCAAAGCGGGCGGTGCCGTACTCCGCATCCCGCCGGAATTTTTTCGCCTGCCTGATCTTTGACTGTATCAGCAGATACACCCCAGCCGCACCGGCAAGGCCCACCAGCAGGTCAATACCGCCCAGCCCCGGCCAGTAGGTTTCAAAGGCTTTGGGGAAGGTATCAAGCATCCCCACGAGCTTTGTCCCGAAGTCTGTGCCGGGGGCGATCCGGTAGGCCGTCCCGATTTTGGAGAAAAACCAGAACACAAAGAGGTACGGCAGGTTTGGGAGCACATATTTTCTGATCTTGTCACTCAACGTCCGTCCTTCACCGCCTCTCTGGTTCGCTGCTTTTCCTTTGACTGTGTCCTGATCTGCTCCGTGAATTTCCGAAGCTGGCCGAGGATGGAAGCCTTGTCCTGCTCTTTGTTCAGCACCTTTGCGCTGTACTTCTGGAAGGCCGCTGTGATAGCGTCCGCCTGATTAGCCTTGAAAAACAGCAGGTAATGACCGGGGCTCACTTTATGGAAAGCGTAGTCCACATGGAACTCCTTCGCAATCCGGTCAAAATCCTTTGGAGCTCCCACATAGGGCATGGCACTTTTGCCGCCATAGTGGTTCATCAGCTTTTTTACGCTCTGGCGTCCCTGCGGGGTCAGCGCCTTCCGGTGGTGCTTTTGCACCGCCCGCGCTACCTTCCCAAGAGCGGCAGCCAGCACTTTTCCCGTGAGCTTCGTTGTCCTGATCGAAAGGGCAACCGTTTTTTGGTTTACTTCTTCCTGCATAAAACCTCCTTTCCGTCGGGGTTCCCGCTATCCGGGAGGCCCCCGTACAATCTCGGGGAACAGAAAACCTCGGGCCAATGTGGCCCGAGGCTTACCGCTCGGCATCTCTGCCGGACGGAGCTTTCTTTTCCGGCTCCGTCTGGACTTTTTCGCCCTGTTCCCGCATGGTCTGCAAGATAGAGGGCTTCTTTTGAAGCTGGGAGGGCTTTTCGCCGGACAGCGGCTTGATACATTCCAAACGGTCAGCCGCCCGGATGGCGTTGTCCGTGAGCTGCCTCTGCCATGCACCCCACGCTGGGAGCCCAGCGGAAACCGTTGCTTTTCAGCTCGGCCCGGGTGTCCGCGTCAGGCTTTCCGTCAAAGAACACCTGCAAGCGGTTGTCCTCCCGGTTCATTTCCACACGGCCACCATCGAACTCCCAACCGGAAAATTCCTGCTGTGCCTGTTTGGAAAGCTGTTCGATACGGGCCTTTACCCGGCGGATCTCTGCATTGTTGTTAGTAAGCTGGTAGCTTTCAAAGGGCCTCGGGTCGCTCCGCCAGCTTGACACCATGCTTGCTTTCAGCTTTTCAATCTGGTCTGGCGACAGCAGCGCACAGCCATCCAGCTTGCCATGCTTGCGGTAATAGGCGTTGACCTCCTTCATAATGAGCTGGGAGCGTTCCAGCCCGTCCAGCTTCTTCTGGAGCTTTTCGATCGCTGCTGGGTCATCGGCGCTGATCCCGCCCATGCCGGTACTGCGTATCTTATCCAGCAGCCCTTGAATATACCGCCATTCCTCCATGTTGCTGTCCCGAGCCCGGTTTTGCTTTTCCTTTTTTCCCACCGGGAAATTGGCAGGTCCGGCGATCATCACAGAGGGAACCCTCGCGTCAATGGCAAAGCCTTGGTTCATGTTTTCTGCCAGCTTGCGGGCGTAGGTGTCTAACAGATGGTCGATCTTCTCATGGTACATGGGGTCCACCCGGGATTTCTGCTTTTCCGCTATGGCGGCGGCCTTGTCCACCATTGCCCGGTATTCCGCCGTTGCGCTCCCTTCCTTGTAGTCGGAAAAGCTGTTCATTTCTTTTGCCCGGCGGGCGGCTCCTTCATTGATAGGGTAATAGTTGATGGTATGCACCTCCTTCATGCTTCGGGCCATGCTGGCCCGAAGTCCTACCGTTCTTCATGGGAAGGCCCCGCCTTGTCCTTTTTCGGAGCGGGCGGGGCTTCTTGAAACCGTTTGAGTGCAGCGAGAATGGAGTGGACAGGCTCGGCCTTTTCAGGATAGGTAAATATCCGGTGTTCCGGCGGAATGTCCTGCGACCCGTGGTAATACTCCTTGAAGCCCTCCGGGACTGCCGACACATACCCACCGGGAGCGAATACGCCGCCCTCGTTGATACGCACATCCCGCCCGTATGCTTCATAATCGAAGTAGTTCTGAATGTGCTCCGGTATCTCGATGGTCCCAAGCTCGTCGGCGTAAAGACGGCCCAGCCCTTCATCATCGGAAATATCCGGGTAAAAGCGGTACAGGTCAAGGTTCTGCGTCAGGTTTATCAAATCTTTCACGCTCCTTGTGTGGTTTCCCAAGACAAGAGCGGCTTCAAAGGTTTCCAGTCCGCCCTTATCCCGTACTTCCAGCAGAGCGTGGCCCAGCTCATTCAGCTCGTCGATGTTCTCACATTCGTAGAGATGATCGTAGAGCCCCAGCACATCGCTGTCAAAGCTGGTAAAGAACACTTCGCTGTACCGTTTCCCGTCTATCCCGATTTTGGCAAGGGCGGCCTGCAACTCCTGTGTCGTCGTGGGGAAATGTACCGTTGTCCCTACCTCGATCCCCATTAAGGGGTACAGGGCTGTATTGGTTATATAGGCTTCAAACATGGGCTCATTCCTCCTTTCCGGCCCGGTCAGCCAGCACCTCATAGATCCCGACCATAATGTAATCGGCGCAAGGGAGGGCAATCGCGTTTCCCAGCGCCTTGTAGCGTTGCAGAGGCCGGATCTCCATGCCGTCCGTCCCGTACTTTGTCCAGCCCTCCGGCAGCCCCATCAGCCGTTCACTTTCTGTTTCCGTCAGAAAACGGATACAGCCGCCCTCCGGGTCGCCCTCATACCAGAAGGCAAAGGGCGTTACATCACTGGCTAAAAGAGTGGGAAAAGGGTCAGTTGGTAATCCGAAGCTGTTTCGGAAGGCCGTTTCTTCCTGCCTTTTTGCCGCTCCCCGCATACGGAAGCACTGAAAGGGGTGGATGACTGGTATCTGCCGCCCTGTTTCAAAAGAAGCTGTTCGATCTCCTTCGGCGGCGGCCCACCCGCCCTCTCCGCAAGGCGGAGGAAGTGGGAGCATTGGACGGGGCTTAAATAGTATGTCTGCGGCACGCCTGCCTCCAAAATCCGCCACGACGAAAATCCGCTGCCTTCGTGCCAGTCTTCGGGAGCCTGCCCAATACTGGGCGTCCATGAGTCGCCAGCACACATCAGGCGTTCCCCCTCGCACCATTCCGGCGTTTCCCCATCTTCCCGAAGGAGGCATTGGAACTTCGGTGTCCGAGAAGGAGGATAAGACGGCTCTAAAGTCCATCCGGTCATTTGTAGAAAACGCTCCCATGACGTTTTCCCAAACAGCCGGCCTTGTGTTCCTCGGGAACGCTGTCATTCAAAAACAGCGGCAGATACAAGAGCGGGCAGATCGGGGAAAAGCCCGCCTCATAAGTAAGACGGCAGTAGTGGGCCGCCAGCTCCATATCAACATCCGGCTCGCCGCTCCATGCGGAAGTCAGGTATGCTAAAGGTCGTTTCATTGGTTGAGCCTCCATTTCTGTTTTGGTTTAGGGAAAAGCAAGAGTTCGCCCAACCCCTCCGCCCCTTCCCCCGGAAGGAACGGGGAACGGCTCCGAAAAGCATAACCGGGAATTTATATCCCCGTCGCTTGACCGGCGAAAAATTTATATCTCCAGCATAACCGGGAGAAATCCGTTCGGTTTTCTTCTCCGGCTTTTCATGGCTGACCCTTCCAGTCGTCCAGCAGCTTGATGATCTGGCCTTCATTTCCCTCGGCGTAGTTTCCTTGCCGAAATACTTGCGGTTCCACACCTGTCAAAATCACTTTGTCTACCTCTGATCCATTTCCCGTCGCACATCCCCGTTGATGCTTCGGACCAGCTCATTGAGACGGATATACCGCTGCACCTGCTTGACCGCCATCTTGTTCCGCTCGGCCACGATCTCGTTGGAGCGTTTTTCCTGCGTCCTTCAGGTCAATCTGGCCCTGAAGTGCGGGAGCCTTGGTGCTTGATAGCTTCCACCTGCATTTTCAAGGCTTTGGCCCGCTCACTGGGGAGGATTTCTTCACGCTGGTTGAGATTATCCTCGACCATCTGCGTGATGGCTTCATCGTCCGTCATGTTGCGGACGATACACGGCATATTCGCAAATCCGGCAAGCTCGCTTGCCCGCTGGCGGCGGTGGCCTGCGATGATCTCATAGCCGCCATCCTCACGGGGACGGACGATAGCGGGCTGGGTCACGCCCTTGTCCTTGACGCTGGACACCATAGCCCGCATTTCTTCATCATCCCGGACTTCAAAGGGATGGTTCTTGAAGGCGTGGAGTTCGTTCAGCTTGATATAGACGATCTGCTCCTTGCCCCGGCGTGGAGCATCCTTTGGCTTTTCGGGTCCTTTCGAGCGGGAGCGGCCTGTATCGTTGGAGCCGTTTTTTCTCCGGTTCCTTTTTGGCCGTCCTTTTCCGGTTTCTGTGCGGGAGCTTTGGACTTCGGGGCTGCGTCCTTGTCCTTATCTGCTTTCGGGGGACGGCCCCGGCGCTTCGGCTGTTCCGGCTCTTTGGGTTTTCCTCCGCTTTTTCGAGCCTCCGGCTGCTTTTCCGGTTTTTCCGTTTTTGCCGGGACAGGCTTTTCCCTGGGAGCTGCCGCCCGTTCCTCGACTTTCTTTTCCTTCATAATTTCAGCGAAGTTATAGACAGAAACCTGTGGGTTCTTTAACTCCGGTTCCGTCTTTTTTTCCGGCTCCGGGAAACGGAAACCTTCTCCGGCTCTTTTGGGGAGCAGGAGGCGTTTCCTTGCCCGGCCCGCTATCCGTTACCGGCTGTTCCGGCGTTTTGTGGTTTTATCATCTGCCATAAGCATTTACCTCCTG